>HHCFC01400__coassemble_1422_pt1 | contig 25534 bp, 24 predicted proteins | sample HHCFC01400__metabat2_high_PE_024 | metagenome-assembled genome bin HHCFC01400
CTGAACTTTTTTATCAGCGTTTAGATATGACAACAAGGCCGGTTTCCCGGCCTCTTGTTATTTTGGTGGACGATATAGGACTCGAACCTATGACCCTTCGCACGTCAAGCGAATGCTCTAGCCAGCTGAGCTAATCGTCCATATCTTGCATTTTTTGTGCGCTCTCTCGAGTGCTTGATTATTATACCCTATCATCTTCAAAAATGCAAGCGTTTTTTTCAGAAAATTTGAAAAAATTTTCTGCGCCAAAATTCTGGCGGGAAAACGGGCGTCATCCTTCTTCCTGTGCCCGGATTTTTTCTTCCAGATCGTGCAGATAAATCCAGCGCTCTGTTTTTTCTTCAAGCGCACGGTCGGCTTCCTCTTTTTCGCGGGACAGCTCCTGCAAGCGGCCATAATCGCTTGCGGCCTGCTCCATTTCCCGAAGGAGGGCAGCACATTTTTCTTCCAGCTCCGCCACCTCATCGTCGATCGTCTCAAATTCGCGCTGTTCGCGGAAGGTGAATTTCAGCTTCTGCGCGGTGCGGCGGCGTTCCTGTTTCGGGCGCGGCGTTTCCGCGCGATCGGCGGTAGGATCGGGGCGGGCGGCGAGATAATCGCTGTATCCGCCGAGGTATTGCCGCAGCGTGCCGTCCTCCTCAAAGGCAAATGTGTGGGCCGCGACGCGGTCCATAAAATACCGGTCGTGGGAGACGGCTATCACCGCGCCGGGGAAAGCGTCCAGATAATCTTCCAAAATGGCGAGCGTTTCCACATCCAGATCGTTTGTCGGCTCGTCGAGGAACAGGACGTTCGGGGCCTGCATGAGGACGTTGAGCAGCTGCAAGCGGCGGCGCTCACCTCCCGACAGGCGGCCGATGGTGGTGTATTGCAGGGCGGCGGGGAAAAGGAAGCGCTCAAGCATCTGGGAGGCGGAAACGGTTCCTTCGGGCGTCTCGATGCGCTCGGCGGTGTCGCGGATGAAATCAATCACGCGCTGCGACGGATTCAGCTCCTGCCCCTCCTGGCTGAAAAAGCCGATCCGCACTGTTTCGCCGCAGACAACCTTGCCTTCGTCCGGGGCCAGGCGGCCTGCCAGAACACGCAGAAGCGTACTCTTGCCGCAGCCGTTGGGGCCAATGACGCCGAGCCGGTCACGGCGTGCCAGCAGATAGGAAAAGTCATGAAACAGGCTTCTGCCGTCATACGATTTTCCGATGGCCTCTGCTTCAATGACCTTTTTGCCGAGACGGCTGGAGAGGGCGGAGAGCGTCAGCGTTTCCTCCTGCTCCTGCACGGGCTGGCTGCTGAGCTCCTCAAAGCGGTTGATACGGAACTGCGCCTTCGTACCGCGGGCGCGCGCGCCGCGCTGGATCCAGGCCAATTCCTTTTTCAGCAGGGCCTGCCGTTTGCGTTCGCTTGCGGCCTGCATTTCCTCGCGCTGGGCTTTGAGTTCGAGATATTTGGAGTAATTTGCGGGATACTGATAGAGGGAACCGTTCTGCAATTCCACAATGCGGTTGGAGATCCGCTCGAGAAAATACCGATCGTGCGTGATCATGACGACGGCCCCGTTGAATTTTGCGAGAAAGTCCTCGAGCCACAGGACGGTGTCCATATCGATGTGGTTCGTCGGTTCGTCCAGAATGAGCAGGCGGGCGTGTCCCGCGAGAGCGGCGGCGAGCGCCGCGCGCTTCTTCTGGCCGCCGGAAAGCTGGGAGACATCCTGATCCAGATCGCGCAGGCCAAGGCGCGTCAGCAGCGCGCGGCATTCGTATTCCGCCGAGTCTCCCGAAGCGGCGTGCAGCATGGTCTGCCGCAGGACGGACAGTCCCTGGGTGAACTCCGGATTCTGCGGCAGATAAGCTGTGCGCAGTCCTGTCATGCGCGTGACGCTGCCGCTGTCCGGTGTTTCGAGACCGGCCAGGATTTTGAGCAGGGTGGATTTTCCTGTCCCGTTGACGCCGATCAGGCCGATCCGATCGCCCTCGTTGACCGTGAGAGATACGTTTTCAAGCAGCGTTTTCTCGCTGTAGCTTTTGCTGATGGCTTCCGCCGTGAGATAAACCGTCATGTGTCTGCGCCCGCCTTTCCACTTTTCCGCGCGTTGCGTTTCGCGCGGCGCTTTCCTATTGTACACGATCCGGCGCGGAAAAGCAAAGGCGTTTCGGAAAGGCTTCGCCCTTGAAAACGGGATCGGATGCGCCTATAATGAAAGCATCACGACTTGCCGGAAGGAGGCTTTTTTATGTCGGTTGGTCTTGTGCTCGAGGGTGGAGGAACCCGCGGCGCCTACACAAGCGGCGTGCTGGACGTTTTGCTGGAGGAAGGGATTTCCTTTCCGAGCGTCTATGGGATTTCCGCGGGAGCGTGCAACGCGGTCAGCTTTCTGGCAGGCCAGTATAAGCGCAACTATGAGATTTTCTACAACTATATCCGCGACGAGCGGTATCTGAGCGTGACCAGTCTGTATAAGACGGGAGCGATTTTCGGCTTTGACTTTATTTTTGGGGAGCTGTTTCACAAGCTGGTTCCCTTTGATTATGATGCCCTGTTTTCCTCGCCGGTTCGCCTGCGCACAGGCGCGACCGATCTGAAAACGGGCCAGGTGGTCTTTTTTGACAAGGAGGAGATGGACGACATGCTCGTCCCGGTGCGCGCGTCGAGTTCGCTGCCGTTTGTTTCCCCGATCGTCTCCTACAAGGGGTATGAGCTGCTGGACGGCGGCTGTGCGATGCCAATTCCGCTCGAACAGTCGATGGTGGACGGCAACCGCCGGAATGTGGTTGTGCTCACGCGCGATCCTGCCTACCGCAAAACGCCGAAATCGGATTTTCCGCGCGCCGTGCTCCGTGTAAAATACGGCGATTATCCGAATTTTGTCCAGACAATGCTGGACCGCAGCCAGATTTACAACAGTGAGATCGAGCTGTGCCGTGTGGAGGAACGGCTGGGCAACGCCGTCGTTGTGCGCCCGCGCACCCCCCTGCTGGTGAGCCGGTATGAGAAGGATCCCGAACGGCTCAAAGCAATCTATGAGCTGGGCTGCGAGGACTGCCGTGCCAAGCTTCCGCAAATTCGTGCCATTCTGGCACGTGACGCACAGGAAAGCGGCGCATCCTTTGCGCATACATAACCAGAAAACAAGAGGAGGGGGAGTGCCCGTGGAGCGTGAAGAGCTTTTGAACGTTGCGACGCAGGCAGGAAGTTTGCTGCTGTGCAGCGGTGCGGAGATTTACCGTGTGGAGGAATCCATGACACGGATTTTCGAAGCGTATGGCGTCCGGGACAGCAACATCTTTGCCATCCCAAGCTGCATCTATGTCACCATCAACACGCCCGGCGGTGCTCCCATTACCCGCGTCAAACGGATTTTGAACCGGCAGACAAATCTGGATCGCGTTGACAAAGCCAACGATGTGTGCCGGCGTATCTGCCGGGAATGCCCCTCGTTTGAAAAAGCGCGCGAGATGCTCGCGCAGGTGGAGGCGCGTCCGGTTTACGGACTTGGCGCCCAGCTTGCGGCGGCTCCGCTGGTGGGCTTTTTCTTTTGCCTGTTTTTTGGGGGAAGCTTTGAGGACGGTCTGTGGGCGGCTCTGTGCAGCGCTGTGATGCGTCTGCTGCTGTATGGGCTGGAGCGGCTGCGGGTCAACGCTTTTTTCTGCAACCTATTCGGCGGGGCGGTATCGGGTTTCATCACGCTTGGAGCCGTCACGCTTGGGTTTGCCGTCAACACCGACAAGATCATCATCGGTGCGCTGATGAATCTGGTGCCGGGGATCGTGATCACCACCTTCATGCGCGACATGATGGCGGGAGATGTGGTCGCGGGGCTGATCCGTTTTTGCGAAAGCCTGCTGGTGGCCACGGCGATCGCGCTCGGTGTGGGCGTTTCGCTCATGCTGCCGCGTTTGATTTTCGGTGTGTAGAGGGGGTGCCGCGATGGAATATTTGCCGTGTTTTTATGCGTTTGGATGCTGTATGGCCTTTTGCGTCGCGCTGCATGTGCGCGGCGCGGCCATGTTCTGGACGTCGCTTGGCGGAGCGCTGGGCTGGTTTGTCTATGTGCTCTGCGCGCCGCTGCAAAACGACATCCTGCAATACTTTTTCGGCACGCTGGCGCTTGCCGTTTACGCGGAGGTGATGGCGCGCGTGCGCCGTTCTCCGGCCACGGGATATCTGCATGTCGCGCTTCTTCCCATGGTGCCGGGAGGCGGCATCTATTACACGATGGAATACGGCATCGCCGGGAACACGGAAATGTTTCTGGAAACGGGGATGCACACGCTGGGAATCGCGGGGGCGCTGGCGCTCGGAATCCTGGTGGTGTCAACGTTTGCGCGGATCGTGGCTCTTGTGGCGGAGGAACGTCGGGAGCGCCGCGCGGGGCGCGCAGGATGACCGAATTCTTTGCACCGTTTTTGACAAATTCTTCAAAAATATGACTTTATAAAAAGAAGGCAATATGATAAAATAGGGAGCAGAAAAAGGGAGATGCGGGGGGATTTTTGCGCCCGCGCCGCAAATTGGCCGCAAGGCCGGAAACGGGGGAAATTATGTCTGACGTAATTCGCGTATTTGTGGAGAAGAAACCGGGCTTCGATGTGGAGGCCCAGCACATCCGGGCGGATCTGGTGGAGAATCTTGGCATGAAGTCCGTCACGGACGTGAAGCTGCTCAACCGCTACGATATTTCCGGGATGAGCGCGGAGGAATTCGCGCAGGCGCGGGACACTATTTTCTCGGAGCCGAATGTGGACAATGTCTATGAGGAAACCTACGAAGCGCCCGCGGGATACCGCGTATTTGCCATGGAATACCTGCCCGGCCAGTACGATCAGCGCGCGGACTCTGCGGCCCAGTGCGTCCAGTTCCTCACGCAGGGCGAGCGCCCGCAGGTGGCCACGGCGCGCGTGGTAGCGATCGGCGGCGGCGTCAGCGACGCGGAGCTGGAAAAGATCGAGCAGTATATGGTTAACCCCGTGGAGAGCCGCCTGGCTTCCCTGGAAAAGCCGGAGGCGCTTGGCCTGCAAGCCGATGTTCCCGCCGACGTGGCGCGGATCACCGGCTTCATCTCCTGGAACGATGCGGAGATGGATGCGTTCTATGGACGCATGGGCTTTGCCATGAGCCGTGAGGATCTGTTCTTCTGCCGCGATTATTTCCGCGACAGCGAGCACCGCGATCCCACTGTGACGGAGCTGCGCGTGATCGACACCTACTGGAGCGATCACTGCCGCCACACCACCTTCTCGACGCGCCTGACGGATATCGAGGTGGAGAAGAGCCCTGTTTCCGCCGCTATTGAGGAGGCTCTGCGCCATTACTTCACGGTGCGCGACGAAGTGTACGGCCAGACGGATCGTCCCATCTCCCTGATGGATATGGCTGTCATCGGCACGAAGGTGCTCAAGCGCCGCGGCCTTGTACCGGATCTCGACGAGAGCGATGAGATCAACGCCTGCTCGATCCAGGTACCGGTTACGATCGACGGCAAAACCGAGGATTGGCTGGTTCAGTTCAAGAATGAAACGCACAACCACCCGACGGAGATTGAGCCGTTCGGCGGCGCGGCGACATGCCTTGGCGGCGCGATCCGCGATCCGCTGTCCGGCCGCGCTTACGTCTACCAGGCCATGCGTGTGACCGGCTCCGGCGATCCGCGCGTCCCGGTCGAAAAGACGCTGCACGGCAAGCTTCCCAGCCGCAAGATCACCACGGGTGCGGCCCACGGCTACAGCTCCTATGGCAACCAGATCGGCCTTGCCACCGGCCAGGTCACGGAGCTGTATGATCCCGGTTATGTCGCGAAGCGTCTGGAGATCGGCGCGGTGATCGGCGCGTCCCCGAAGGCGAATGTGGTGCGTCTCGAGCCCGCTCCGGGCGACGTGATTGTCCTGCTCGGCGGCGCGACAGGCCGCGACGGCATCGGCGGCGCAACCGGTTCCTCGAAGGCACACACGGAGAAGTCCGTGGAGGTCTGCGGCGCGGAGGTGCAGAAGGGCAATCCGCCCACCGAGCGCAAGATCCAGCGCCTGTTCCGTGATCCCGCTGTTTCCACGCTCATTAAGCGCTGCAACGATTTCGGCGCGGGCGGCGTCAGCGTTGCAATCGGCGAGCTGGCCCCCGGCCTGGATATCGATCTCGATAAGGTTCCGAAGAAATACGAGGGCCTCGACGGCACCGAGCTGGCCATTTCCGAGAGCCAGGAGCGTATGGCCGTCGTCCTTGCCCCGCAGGACGTGGAGGCCTTCTGTGCCGCCGCCGCGCGCGAAAACCTCGACGCTACGGTGGTAGCCGTCGTGAAGGCGGATCCCCGTCTCGATATGACATGGCGCGGCGACCGCGTCGTGAGCCTGGCGCGTTCCTTCCTCGATACGAACGGCGTGACCCAGAACGCGAAGGTGGAGATTGCCGCCGTTGACCCGGAGAAGAATTACCGGACGATGGTTCCCGCCGATCTGGCCGGCAAGAGCACGGCGCAGGCGTTCCGCGAGAACCTGTCCCGTCTCGAGGTCTGCTGCCAGAAGGGTCTGGCCGAGCGCTTTGACGCATCCATCGGCGCGGCGACCGTCAATATGCCGTTTGGCGGCAAATACCAGCTTACCCCGGAGGAGGCCATGGCTGCGAAGCTGCCGGTGCGCCATGGCGTCACCGACGACGCGACCGCGATGAGCTTCGGCTACATTCCCGGCGTGTCCCGCTTCTCGCCCTTCCACGGCGCGGCCTGGGCTGTGGTGGAGAGCCTGTCGAAGCTGTGCGCCATTGGCGCCGATCCGCTCAAGGCCCGTCTGACCTTCCAGGAGTATTTCGAGCGCATGACCGGCGATCCGAAGCGCTGGGGCAAGCCTGCCGCCGCGCTGCTCGGCGCGCTGGAAGCCCAGCTCGGCCTGGGCCTGCCCGCCATCGGCGGCAAGGACTCCATGAGCGGCACCTTTGAGACGCTCGACGTGCCGCCGACGCTGGTGAGTTTTGCCGTCACGATGACGAAGGCCAGCAAGACGCGTTCCGCCGCCTTCACGAAGGGCGGTTCCAAGGTGTGGCTGCTGCCCCTGCCGGAAAACCGTGAGACCCTTCTGCCCGACTGGGAAAAGGTCAAGGAATTCTACCGCACGGTTCTCGGCCTGATGGAGAACGGCGCGATCGGCGCGGTCTCCGTGGTGAAGGAGGGCGGCGCTGCCGCTGCCGCCGCGCGGATGTGCTTCGGCAACAAGATCGGCTTTGCGTTCGCGGATTGCAGTGAGACCGAGCTGTTTGCCCCGCTGTCCGGTTCTCTCGTGGTGGAAGCGTCCGGCGATCTGCCGGAGAGCCTTGGCGCGATCCTCCTCGGCGAGACGAAGGAGGAGCCGGAGGTGACGATCGGCGGCGAGACGATGGCGATCGACGATCTGCTGCGCCTGTGGATGGAGCCGCTGGAGAAGGTGTTCCCGAACTACGCGCCCGAGGTTCCCGTGGAGCGTGATGTGCCGCTCTTCACGGAGCGCAGTCAGAAGGCCCCGGCGATCAAGGCCGCGAAGCCGCGCGTCTTTATCCCGGTGTTCCCCGGCACGAACTGTGAATACGACACGGCGCGCGCCTTTGAGACGGCGGGGGCCGAGACGGAGATCCTGGTCGTGCGCAACCTCTCCGCCGCCGCGATCGAGGAGACGATCGCACGCATGGAGGAGGCCGTGCGCCGCGCCCAGATCGTGATGCTGCCCGGCGGCTTCTCCGGCGGCGACGAGCCGGACGGCTCCGGCAAATTCATCGCCACCACCTTCCGCAGCCCGCGCATTGCGGACGCTGTGGCGGAGCTGCTGGAAAAGCGTGACGGCCTGATGCTCGGCATCTGCAACGGCTTCCAGGCGCTGATCAAGCTGGGTCTTGTGCCGTATGGCAAGATCACCCGTCCGAGCGAGGCTGCCCCGACGCTGACCTTCAACACTCTGGGCCGCCATGTTTCCCGCATGACCTATACCCGTGTCACCAGCGTGAAGTCGCCGTGGTTCGCGGGCGTGAACGCGGGCGACGTGTTCGCGGTGCCGGTGTCGCACGGCGAGGGCCGCTTTGTGGCAAGCCCCGAGGTTCTGGATACCCTGATCGCCAACGGCCAGATCGCCACGCAGTATGTGACGCCCTGCGGCAAAGTCAGCGGTTCGATCGAGTGGAACCCGAACGGCTCGGTCTGCGCGATTGAGGGCATCACCAGCGCGGACGGCCGCGTCCTGGGCAAGATGGGCCACACAGAGCGCAAGGGCGATCATCTGTATGCCAACGTTCCCGGCGAAAAGGATCCGCTTCTGTTCGAGTCCGGCGTGCGGTATTTCAAATAATGTGTTTCTGATCCTGTTTACCATCTGCAAGGAGGCAAGCTGATGAACTTGGACTTTATCCGCCGGACGTGGGCGGAGATTGATCTGGATGCCGTCGCCTATAATTTCCGCGAAATCCAGAAGCGCCTGAATCCCGGCACCAAGCTGTGCTGTGTGGTGAAGGCCGACGCCTATGGTCATGGTTCCGTCACCGTCGCAAAGGAATATGAGGCCATGGGTGCGGATTGGCTGGCCGTCTCCAATCTGGAGGAGGCCGAGGAGCTGCGCGGCGCCGGGATCCGCCTGCCGGTCCTGATTCTGGGCTACACGCCGCCGGAACTGGCCATGCGGCTGTGCTCCGGGAATTTCTCGCAGGCCATTCTCTCGCTCGACTATGCGCTGCGCCTTTCCGATGTCGCCCAGCGCGGCGGCTATACCGTCAAAGGCCACATCGCGGTGGATACCGGCATGAGCCGCATCGGCTTTCTGTATCAGGACAAGGAGCGCGACCGGGCAAGCATCGACGAGATGCAGCGTGCCAGCCAGCTTCCGGGGATTATTCCGGAGGGGATCTTTACCCACTTCTCCGTCGCGGACGGCGGGGAAGACGGCGGCTATTACACGGCGCGTCAGTTCCGGATCTTCACCCACGCCATTTCCCTTTTGGAGCAGCGCCGCGTAACCTTCCGCCTGCGCCATTGTGCCAACTCGGCGGGCCTGCTCGACTATCCCGAGTTTCAGCTGGATATGGTGCGCCCGGGGATCATCCTGTACGGCCTTCAGCCCTCCTTTGAGATGCAGCATCCGCTTTCCTCCCGCCCTGCCATGTGCCTCAAAAGCATGGTTTCCCTCGTGAAACAGGTGGAAGAGGGAACTACCGTCAGCTATGGCCGGTGCTTTACCGCCGACCGCAACATGATTGTGGGCACGGTGCCCGCGGGCTACGCGGACGGCTATCCTCGCGCCCTCTTTGGAAAAAGCTGGGTGACAGTCTGCGGCAAGCGCGCGCCGGTGATCGGTCGGATCTGCATGGACCAGCTGATGATTGATCTGACGGACATTCCCGAGGCCAAAGTAGGCAGCGAAGTGGTGCTGTTTGGCCGGGATCCCTCCGCTGACGAGCTGGCCTCCCTGATCGGCACGATCGGATATGAATTGATCTGCGGTGTGAGCCGCCGTGTTCCCCGCGTGTACCTGTGCAGGGGTCGTCCAATCTCCGTGGAGAACCGGATGCACCATCTCACGCCCTAAAAACATAAACCTTTCTTGCAAAGTTTCCATACAATCTCCCCTGGTATTATGCCGGGGGAGATTTTTTATTTTTATACAAAAAATTTTCTTGCACCGCGCACCTTTGCAATGATATCATAAAAAACAGCGGGAAAGAACGTTTCCCGCGCACCGAATCCCGCACCGGGCGGGAGCCGGGAGGAGAATGTGCCGTATTTGACGGCAGGGAAAGGAAGATGCAGAAAAATGAGAGAAAAGCTGGACAGCCTGATCGACAGCCTGTGCCGACAGGGAGATTACATGTGTCTGAACGTGCTGGTGCAGCGGGACGGCGAAACGATGTATTCCAGAACAGCGGGTTATGCGGATAAAGAGCGCAACATCCCCGCGCGGGAAGATACGATCTTTCATCTGTATTCCATGAGCAAGCCTGTTACCGCGGCGGCTGTGATGAAGCTGTGGGAGGACGGTCTGCTGGACTTGATGGATCCGCTGACGCGGTATCTCCCCGCGTTCCGCGAACAGCCGGTGCGCGAGGATGGACGGCTTGTGCCGCGCCAGAGTGAGATCACCATCCAGGATCTGCTCAACATGACCTCCGGGATTCCGTATCCCGAGGGAGAGGAAACGCCGGAGATGAGCCGCTTATTTGAGGAGGCGATGGCCAAAGCCGAGGGGCCGGGCGCCTTCGGCACCGTGGAACTGGCCAACCGCATCGCCCAGACGCCGCTGGTGTTCCAGCCCGGCACGCGCTGGCGGTACGGTGCGTCCGCGGATGTTCTCGGCGCGGTCGTGGAGGTTGTGTCGGGCATGCGGTTTGGGGAATATCTGCGCCGTGAATTTTTTGAGCCGCTCGGCATGGAGGATACCGGATTTTTCATCCCGCCGGAGAAAAAGGATCGGCTTGCGGTGATTTACCGGATGCCCTCCGGCAGCGAACCGGTTCCCTACCACGACAAGCATCTGGTGATCCTCGATTCCGAGACTGAGCCGGCGTTCCAGTCGGGCGGAGCGGGGCTGGTCTCCACCGCGAAGGATTATGCCGCTTTCATGACGATGCTCATGCGGGAGGGGACAAGCGGCGGCCGCCGCTATCTGCATCCCGCGACCGTGCGCTTCCTGCGCTCGGGTCATCTCACACCGCGCCAGCAGGAAACCTTCGATTGGCCGCGTCTGCGCGGATATACCTACGGCAATCTGATGCGGGTTTTGGAAAGCCCGCAGGAGCAGTGCGTCGTCTGCCGGAAGGGTGAGTACGGTTGGGACGGCTGGGCCGGGACCTATATGGAGATTCATCCTGAGGAGAAGGTCTGCGCGCTTATTATGACGGCGCAGATTGACAGGGAAAACGATTGCGCCAGACGCATGCTGCGCAACGGAATTTACCGCTGGGTGCTTTGAAACGCTTCTCTGCGTCCTTTTGCGCATAGGGCGGCTTTTTAAGGAGATAGGGGATATGTTTGAAGAAAAGCTGAGTTCTCTCCCGCAGATTTTGCATCCCGTTTGCCCCATGCCTTCGCATGCACACCTGGAGCATCTGCCGGAGAAGGAACGCGAACTGACACTGACCCGCGCGGCGCGCGCCGAGCAGACGCCGCTGTCCCGTATTCTGGCAAGTGACTGGCTGGCCTTTTCCCGCACCGGAGACCGCGCGCACTTTGAAGGCCTCTATTTTCCGCGCAGGCGGCGGCTGACGGATCTGGTGTGCGGCTTCCTGCTGAAAGAGGATTCCCGGTGGCTGGAGGAGGCGGTCAATACCATTTGGGCGCTGTGCGAGGAGAGCGCCTGGCAGCTTCCGGCTCACAATTCCTATGTGCGGGATGCGCCGCAGGCTCCGTGGCCGGATGTCTCCCGGCCTGTTGTCGACCTCTTTGCCGCGGAGACCGGCGCACTGCTTTCCTGTGCCGCCGCTGTCCTTGCGGATCATCTGCCGCAGCCGGTGAGGGATCGGATCCTTCTGGAGGTAAACCGGCGCATCCTGACCCCGTATCTGACGGAGCATTTCTGGTGGATGGGAAACGGGGACGAGGAAATGAACAACTGGACACCCTGGTGCACGCAGAACGTGCTCCTGTGCGCATTTACCCTGCCCTTCGATGAGACGGTGCGCCGCCGTGTGATCGGGCAGGCGTGCCGGTCGCTGGATTGCTTTTTGAAGGATTACGGGGAGGACGGCTGCTGCAGCGAGGGGGCGCAGTATTACGGTCATGCGGCGCTGTGCTTGTTCAGCTGCCTGCGGATTGTAGAGCTTGCCGCGCCGGGCGTCTTTGATTCTGTCTGGAAGGAAAAGAAGATTGCGAACATGGCGTCCTACATTTATCACATGCATGTGGATGGGATCTATTATTTCAACTTTGCCGACTGTTCTCCTGTTGCGGGACGGCGAGGCGCGAGGGATTATCTTTTCGCGGTTCGCACAGGAAACGGGGAGATGGCATCCTTTGCGGCCCGCGACTGGCTGGAGTCGCTTTCCGATCCGCAGGAGGATGGGGACGTGATGCGGATCAGCCTGTGGGAGCAGCTGCTGGAGCTGGATCATGCGGGCGAGATGGCACAGTATGCGGAGCGCGCGGGGAAGAACCCCCCTGCCGCCGGCGCCCTCTATCCCAGCAACGGTGTGTATACAGCGCGGCGCGGTGTATGGCAGCTGGCTGTCAAGGGAGGGAACAACGCGGACAGCCATAATCACAACGATGTGGGAAGTGTGATCCTGTACCGGGACGGCAAGCCCTTCCTGATTGATCTCGGTGTGGAAACCTACTGCCGAAAAACCTTCTCCCCGCAGCGCTATGAAATCTGGACGATGCAGTCCTCCTACCACAACCTGCCGGACTTTGACGGCGTGATGCAGTGCGACGGCGCGGCCTTCCGTGCGCGCGAGGTGCAGGTTTCCCAGCCGGACGGCGGGTTCTGCGTGTCCATGGAGCTTTCCGCCGCCTGGCCGGAGCAGGCCGGGCTGGAATCCTTCCGGCGCGTGGTCACGCTTTTGCCGGAGGGGCTGCGCCTGGAGGATGAGTGCTGGGGTTCTTATCGCCGTGCGGACATGCACCTGCTGCTTCAGGAAAAGCCGGAAATCCTTGGGGGCGGCCGGATTGCCGCCGGAGCACTGGGAGAAATCCTCTGTGAGGGTTTGACGGAAGCTCCCCGCGTGGAGATTCTTTCCATCCAGGACGCGCGCCTGCGGCTGGCCTGGCCCAACACGCTTTACCGCCTTGTTCTTCCGTTTTCCGATCGGCTTTCCATCCGTATCCGCTGAAAATGTTTTTTACCATGATTTTTTCTAAATATTTCTCGAAAAAAATTGATTTTTACTGCATCCTATGGTACAGTAGGTGCTGTCTGGACAACGGATATTTTGCCTTAGGGAGGAATGAAAAATGAAGGGCTTAACCCAGCGGGAAGAAAAAATGCTCTCTTGGTTTTACAAAGAAGGAAAGCTTCCTTTTGACGGGGACAAGGTGACGGTTTCCCATGAAGGGGAAGGTATTGCGGTTTCGTGCGAGAAAGGAAATGTGCAGATGCGTCTCGGGCGCGAAGCGTATTTCGGCCGTGCGCTGACGCTGCTTGAGGAAGGATTGGCCTCTGGAAAGGATTTCTCTGTGGAGGAAACGCCGGCCTATCGCGATCTGGGCCTGATGGCCGACTGCTCCCGCGGTGCGGTGCTCAACCGGGACGGTTTTAGCAAATTGGTCGTAAATCTGGCACGCATGGGCTATACGGTGCTTCAGCTTTACATTGAGGACGTTTATGAGCTTCCGGATTATCCATACTTTGGCTGGGGACGCGGCCGCTATACGGCGGAGGATCTGCGCTGGATGGATGATTTCGCGGATTCCTTCGGCATCGAGCTGGTTCCCGCGATCCAGACGCTGGCCCATCTGCGCCAGATTTTCCGCTGGCGTGTATTCCGCGATGTGCACGACCTCGACGATATCCTTCTGGCCGGAGAGGATAAGACGTATGAGCTGATCGACGCGATGTTCCGTCAGTTCTCCTCGTGTGTGAGAAGCCGCCGGATCAACATCGGCATGGACGAGGCGCATCTGGTCGGTCTGGGAAAATATCTGGATCAGCATGGCTACCGTGACAGAATGCAGATCATGCTGGATCATTTCAGCCGTGTGCATGAGCTGGCCAACAAGCACGCCCTGCATCCGATGATGTGGAGCGATATGTTCTTCCGTCTGGCAGCGGGCGGCGAATACTATGCCGAGGACTGCAAGATGGATCCGCGCATCGCGGAAACCATCCCGGAGGATGTGTCTCTGGTTTACTGGGATTATTATTCCGAGAAAAAATCCATCTATGACAACATGCTGGATCGGCACGCGGAGATGACAAAGAATATCATTTTCGCGGGCGGCGCGTGGAAATGGGTAGGCTTCTGCCCAAATAACCGGTTCTCCTTCCGCGTCACAAAGCTGGCTCATGAGAGCTGTGTCGAGCACGGCGTGAAGGAGGTCCTGGTGACCGCCTGGGGAGACAACGGCGGGGAAACCTCCTTCTTTGCCATTCTCCCGTCGCTGCAATACTGGGCGGAGCTGTGCTATGCCGGACAGGCGCAGGAAGACAGCCTGCGCAGCCGCTTCCGCTTTGCCTGCCATGCGGACTGGGATGATTTCCTGCTGCTCGATGAGCCGCATTTTACCCCCGGAAACCTCGAAAACCGCTGCTCCGTCACCGCGCACAAGTATCTTCTGTTCCAGGATGTGCTCCAGGGAATGTTTGACGCGCATGTAGAGCCGGATTCTTACGCCGCTCACTATGCCGCCTGTGCTGAAAAGCTGGAAAAAGCAGCGGAAAAAGGCGGGGAGTGGGACTTTCTCTTTGAGACGGAAGCCGCGCTCTGCCGGGTGCTGGAAATCAAGTGCCGTGTCGGGATTGATCTGCGCGCCGCTTATCTGGCCGGAGACCGCGATGAGGCAATCCGCCAGTCCGGAGAGGTCCTGCCGGAGCTGCTGCGCCGTGTCGGTCATTTTGCGGAGCTGTTCCGCCGCCAGTGGCTCATGGAAAACCGTCCCGCCGGCCTGGATGCGTTCGACGTGCGCATCGGCGGCCTGAAGGAGCGCCTTTGCTCCGCTTCCGCACGCATGGAAGGCTGGCTGACCGGCGAGGTATCGTCGCTCGAGGAGCTTGAGCAGCCGCGTCTGCCGTACGAAGGCAAGGAAATTGTGAAGGGCCGCGAGGACCTTCCCTCCATGCACTGGAACAACATCATTCTGCCCAGTGAGATCGGGGCAATCTAAGACGTTTTGCTGAAAAAAGCTGACACCGCTGTTTTGCGGTGTCAGCTTTTTTGTGCGGTTTTGTCCAGGCGAAGCTCCAGTTCAGAAAGCCCGCCGCTGTGTGTCACCATATTCCCTGTCGGCAGGAATCCATTGCGTTCATAGAGGCGCTTTGCACCCGTATTGGTGCTGAGGATCCACAGTGTGGGGCAATCCGTGCATTGTTCGATGGCGAAGGAAAGCAGCCGCGTTCCATATCCTTTGTTTTGTTCGCTGGGCAGCACATACAGATTTTCGATCAAGCTGCCGCGCACCGACACAATACCGATTGGCCTTTCCTCTGTCAACAGGTAAAGGCGCGCCCCCTTTGCGATCTCAGATTCCAGATAGCGCTTTTGGCGTTCGGGTGTATGGATGGCGAGAAATTCGGGGGAACATATTTCCTTGTGGGAATCTTTCCAGCTTTCGGAATGGACCATGGCGGCCTGTGCCAGATTCGTTTGCGTGACCGGTTGAATCATGGATGTGCCCCTCAAAGATCGTCAATCTTCATACGATCCAGCTCCTGCTGGTTGGCTTCCTTTTCCTGCCGCTTGCGGGATTCCCGCGTCAGATAGCGGACCAGGAACACAATCCCGACCACAACAGCGGCGGTCGTGAGAAATCCCAGAAACAGAAAGACGATTAGAATCAGCACGTTTGGAAAAATACTCATGGTGTTTCCTCCTTGTGACGGCGGTACTCCGAAATGAGGAGCTTCGCCGTATCGAAATCTATTTTTTCATCGAGAGCCAGGCGTTTGATCAGGGAAACATAGGGATCCGCAGCCCGTTCGCCGCTCAGGCGTATTTTCTGGATCAGGCGGTCCAGGCGCAGGCGCACGGTGGGATAGGTCACGCCGTATTCGCGGGCGATCTCCTTGAGCGAACCCGAGGCCAGCATAAAATTCCGGATAAAGGAAACCTCCTCCTCATCCAGCTCCGCCATCCAGTCCGGTACGGTTTGGATTGGCATGATATTCTCCTCCTTTCACTATATTCAATATAAACTTTAATTTTATTAAAGTCAATAGTAAAAATAAACTTTTATTTTATAAAAAATTCCTGCTGTACGCATAGAGTGTGCACAGCGGGAAACGATAAGCCGAGAGGCCGTCGCACGGCCGGAAAGGAGGGATGAAGCGATGGATTTCCTCTGGGCGTTTTTGGTGGGCGGAGCGATCTGCGCCGTGGGCCAGCTTTTGCTCGATTATACCAAGCTGACCCCGGCGCGGATTCTGGTTCTCTTCGTGACGGCGGGCGTTGTGCTCAGCGCCGTGGGAGTGTATGCCCCGCTGGTGAAGCTGGCAGGGGCGGGGGCGACCGTGCCGCTCACAGGTTTCGGATATCTGATGGCGGAAGGGGTGCGCAAGGCCGTGGCGGAGGACGGCTTGTTCGGCGCTTTGAGCGGCGGCGTGGCGGCAGCCGCGGCGGGAATTGCGGCCGCGGTGTTTTTCGGATTCTTAGCCGCTCTCTTTTCAAGATCCCGAGATAAGAGCTAGGCTGACGCAAAATCCCGTCTATCGCACGGGAAAGCTCCTGTGGCGGGTGCTTCGTTTTCTCAGCGGAAAAATCCTGGGCTTTCTTCTCTGGACGCTGCTCAAGTGGAGCTGGAGGAGGCTGCGGCGCTTTCAGCGCACAAAAAAAGGAGGGGGCGATCCCCCTCCTTAAAATCGCACAGGCTTACTGGATGGAGCAGTCGAGATAATGCTCCAGCTCCTCCTCGTCCTTCTTTTTCTTCTCCAGAAAAACAAAGACGGCGATAGCGGCAGCCGTCAGAGCGGCGACTGCGGAAAGTACGGTGACGAGTACGGCGAATCCACTCTTTTTCAAATCAGGCACCTCCGACGAATTCAATGTAAAACATCGCGCGGGTCAGGCACCTTGTCCCTTCCCGGATCAACACGCTGCTTTCTGTTTTCTATGATACTCAATTCCGGCAGAAATGTCAACTGGAAAGCAACGCAGGGGTGCAAATTCATAGAATAGAAACAAAATAAAAAAAGCAGAGCTTTCGCTCTGCCTTTTTTAACGCTTGGGAACGCGAAGCTTACGCATTCGCCTTCTTCGTCAGCTGAGACTTCTTTCTCGCGGCGGCGTTCTTGTGCAGGATCCCCTTGGCGACAGCCTGGTCAATCTTCTTGACAGCCACGCGCACGGCCTCGGCCTTGTTCGCGTCGTTGCTCTCGATCGCGGCGTTTGCCTTCTTGATGGTGGTCTTGAGCTCGGAATTCGCGGCCTTGTTGATCAGCGTCTTGGTGGCGATGACTCTCACGCGCTTCTTCGCAGACTTAATGTTCGGCATGTGTACACCTCCTTTTCTTTTTCACGTAGAGTATATTTTACCATCAACCAAAGGAAAAAGCAAGAGAAACACACAGGATTTCACGCGATAGAGACAGGGTTTTCCTGTTTTCGGCAGACTGAACAAAAAGTGTTCCGGTCAGGCTCGGTGGAAGATGGAGAAAAGACGATGTTTATGGTGCTTCCAACGAGTTCTGAACCGGGGAAAGGATGGAACAGATGGAATACCGCACCGATCTGGCTGTGGAATACACAGAGGAATCAACGCACCGGCGGGAGGAACAGGGAGAGTATGCCATCACACGCCTGACACATGCGGGCCGCCGGTATGTGACGGTAGAAACGCCGCCTTTTTCGGATGCGGCGGACGTGGGGGAGCTCGCGGAGCTTTTGGCGGGGGAGCTTCGCAAGCTGCTCCCGGAGGAAGGGCCTGTGCTGGTCGCGGGGCTGGGAAACCGGTTTGTGACGCCGGACGCGCTCGGTCCCCGCATGGCGGATCGTGTGCTGGCCACACGGCATATTGGCGGAGAGCTGGCAAGGGTGTCCGGGCTCGACGGACTCCGGCCGGTGGCCGTGCTGGCTCCCGGCGTGCTGGGCAGCACGGGCGTGGAGTCGGGGGAGGCCGTGGCGGCGCTGACAGCGGCGCTGCATCCGGCGGCGGTGATCGCTGTGGACGCGCTTGCGGCCCGCAGCTTGCCGCGGCTGGGGTGCACGGTACAGCTTACGGACGCCGGAATTTCCCCCGGAGAAGGCGTGGGGAACCGCCGTCCCGCGCTAAGCTGGGAGAGCCTTGGCGCTCCTGTGATTGCTCTGGGAGTGCCGACAGTGGTGGACGCGGCCGCCCTGGCCGCCGGGCTGATGGGCGGGGATCCTCCATCCGAAGCGGTAGCTCCCCGCGGGGCCGCCATGATTGTCACTCCCAGGGAGATCGATCTTTTGGTGGACAGGGCTGCCCGCGTGCTTGCCATGGCTGTCAACCGTGCGCTGAATCCCGATCTTTCCCAGGAGGATTTTGCCCGCCTGGTGTCATGAGCGGACCCGGATGCGCATACGATTGACATGGCGGGATCTCCGCCGGACAGGAGGATGCCGGATGAGAAAGCGGGAGGAAAAGGGAGGAAAGCTGTTTTGCGCGGCGGCATTGTGCGCCGTGCTGGGAGCGGCGGGCGTGTTCTGTCTGTTTGAAACGCTTCCTGCCCTGGACGAGGGCGGATTTTCCGTGGCCGCTGCCGGCTTCATTCTGCCGGATGGCGCTTTAGCCGCCGTCCGGGAGGGAGAACTGTTCTGGGAAACGGGTTCCTCCATGCCGGATGAGAGTGTTTCCTCTTCGGATCCGGCGTCGTCCGCGCTGTCGGGTTCCTCCGCTGCGCCTCTTTCCTCCGTGCCCTCCGCGCAAAGCGAAGCGGAGCAGATGCAGGAAGCCGTGGCCGCCGGGCTGTTTCCCGAAAACGGGCCGGTGGAAACGGTGCTGGAAAACGGGATCAATGAGACGACCATCTCCAACACCGGCATTCAGTATGGCAACGTCTGGGTGAAAAATACAAACAAATATCACAGCATCGACATTGCGGCGGAGCTGGAAAAGCAGCCGGACGTCAGCCTCAAGCGCGACGGCAGTGTGGAGATCCTTCTGTATCATACGCATACAACGGAAGCGTTTCAGGGGGAAACGCGCACGCAGGACAACAGCCGGAACGTGGTTGCCGTGGGGGAAAAGGTTGCGGCGGAGCTGGAGGCGGCAGGTTTCGGTGTGGTGCATGACACCACCTGCCATGATTACCCCTCCTATAACGGCTCCTACGATCGATCCGGAGAAACCATCCAGCGCAATCTGGAGCAATACCCCGGCATCCAGGTGGCCATCGACATCCACCGCGACGCGCTCGGCACCTCCGATGCCCGCACCAAGCCGACCGTGATGGTCAACGGCAGAAAGGCAGCGCAGATTATGATCGTCTCTGGCTGTGACGACGACGGCACCATCGGCTTCCCGGACTGGGAATACAATCTGCGGCTTGCGGTGCGCTGCCAGCAGGCGGTGAGCGATCTGTATCCCTCCCTGGCCCGTCCGCTCAGCTTCTGTCCGAAAAAATACAACGAGCATATGACACACGGATCGATTCTGGTTGAATTCGGCACCGACGCGAGCACGCTTGACGAGGTTCTTTACTCGGGCGAGCTGTTCGGGAAAGCGCTGGTGCAGACGCTGCTGGGATTGGTGGAACCGTAAACAGAAAAGAGAGGAATGGAAAAGATGACGGATGGAAAAAGGAGGCTGCACGCCTTTCTGACGGCCTTTGTCGTCACCCTGTGCGTGCTGGCTTTTGGCATAGGGTTTCTGGAGGTGGATGCCCGTTCGAGGCAGGTAGGGTTCGGGGATGAAAATACGCTGCTGAACAGCCTGACAGGCCAAAACTGGCAGTTGCCGTGGTGAATACGTTATGTTATAATATGCATTAAGAATATTTTTCAAGAAAATATCCGTTTCCCGCGGCCGATGGGCCTTTTCTGCACACCGGCTGCCGCGGGCGGAATAACATAGATGCGGCGCGTCCGCACAGTTCGGACGCGGACAAGCCATCCGTATGGGATGGCAGGAGAGTTTTGAATGAGAAAAAAAAGGAATCGTTCTTTCCTTTCTGTGATATGGATTTTATGCGCCGTTCTGACGGCGTCGTTGTTTTGCAGCACCGCCATGCCGCTTGCTTCGTCGGAGGATCCCTTTTTTCCGCCTCCCTCGGCCTCAAGCGAGGCTCCTGCTGCCAGTGAGAGCCCGGTGATGAGCGAGACGCCGGAAGTGAGTGAGACACCTCCTTCCGCCGAGCCGCCGAGTGAAGCGCCTCCCAGCAGTGCGCCGCCGGTAGTTCAAACGCCGTCCAAGGCTCCGGTACGATCCTCCGCTGCATCCCGGGCGGCGGCTTCCGCACAGGCTTCATCCGCCGTGAGCGGGCAGGAATCATCCGGCGTTTCCTCCGGGGAGAGCAGCACGGGAACAAGCAGCGAAGCGTCCTCCCGTGCGGGGGAGAGCCGTCTGGAACTGCCGAGCGTGGGAGACGTCAGCGGGGTCGGTCTGCTGTCCGCGGGAGAGGCTGGGCAGGGAAACCGGCAGATCAACTGGATCGGAATCCTTTCCTGGGCATGCATTGCCGCGGGTGTTCTTATTGTGCTCATTATCCTTCTGAGCAACCGCCGTCCGCCGCGCGGAGGCTATGGACGCAAGCGGTACCACCGTCCGCGCCGCCGCAAGAGCCGCCTGCTTTCCGATCGCTATTATCGGGGAAATTACCGCTGAGAAAGAGCGGAAAAGAATCAGAAAAAACAGAACCGGCATCCTTGGGAGCACAGCCCGCAGGATGCCGGTTTTTTGTGTTTCTGCTGAGTTTCAGGTGTTCCGCGTGCTCGTGCTGTTGACTCCCTTCATGTGATTTATTTTGCGGTGAACACGGAGAGCACGTCTGCTCCCTTCTTCACAAAGGCGATGAATTCATGCAGGGCTGCCGGGATCTCATACCACGCGCCGCCCTTGTATTCTTTGCCGTCGCGGGCGAAAACCCATTCGCCCTGCGGCAGATAGACGCGGTGGCTCGTCTGGCCCTGGCGCACAATCGGAGCAAAGAGGATATCGTCTCCGAACAGATACTGCTCGCCGAGCGTGTAGCACACCGGATCGTCCGGATAATCGAAGAACATCGGACGCATCACCGGCACGCCGGTCTCGGACGCGATATCCATATGACGGCGCAGGTAGGGGCGCAGGCGCTCGCGCAGGAAGATGAGATCGCGCAGGATTCCAAAGTCGCGGTCGCCGAAGCTCCAGATCTCGTTGTCGCCGCCGGTCGGCTCCAGAATATCGCGGGTTCTGTCGTGTCCGTTGCGGCTGCCGTGCAGGCGCATCACCGGGCAGAACAGGCCGTACTGGAACCAGCGCACAATCAGCTCCCGGAAATAATCGGACTCAATATCGCCGCCGTAGAAGCCGCCGATATCGGTGGTCCACCACGGCATACCGCACATCGCCATGTTCAGGCCGGATTTCACCTGCATGCGCAGGCTCTCAAACGTGGAGGGAATATCGCCGGACCAGATGAGGTTGGCGAACTTCTGCGCACCGAGGTAGGAGCAGCGCGAAAGCGTCAGGATATCCTCGCGGCCGCTCTCCTTCATCCCGTCGTAGACAAGCTGAGCATAGTAGTAGGGGAACAGAAGGGCGGTTTCGCTGCCGTTTCCGACGGAGAGGATCAGGTTGTCAAAATGCTCCGGATGGATCTCCGGCTCCGCCTCGTCGAACCAGAGCAGGTCCACGCCGTTGTCGATGTAATTTTCCTTCAGACGCTGCCACACATAGGCACGCGTCTCCGGGTTGGTCGCGTCGATCTCAGCCTGCGGGCCGTAGAACTCAAAGACGCGGTTGGAGCCGCTGACGGTGCGGATCAGCATGTTGTTTTCGAGCATGTGGCGGTAGTTTTCGCTGTGCTCGTTGATCGTGGGCCACATGGAGACCATGAGCTTGATCCCCATCTTGTGCAGCTCTTCCGTCATGGCCTTCGGATCGGGCCAGTATTTCGGATCGAAGCGGTAGTCGCCCTGCTCCGTCCAGTGGAAGTAGTCGATCACAATGACATCAAGCGGAATGCCCAGCTCTTTATAGCGCCGGGCGACGGAGAGAAGCTGTTCCTGGTTTTCGTAGCGCAGGCGGCACTGCCAGAAGCCGAGCCCCCAGTCGGGCATCTTCGGGGCGTGGCCGGTCAGATCCGCCAGAGCGCCCGCCACCTCGCGCGGGCCGCCGCCGATCACCACATAGTCGACCTGGCGGGTCGCGTCGCTGGTCCAGCGGGTGCGGTTGTGTGCCAGCTCGCAGCGGCCTGTCGAGGGCTGGTTCCACAAAAAGCCGTAGCCGAGGGAGGAATAGACGAACGGGATCGCGCACTTGGAATTGAGATGGCGCAGATCCATGGTGCAGCCCTTGAGGTCAAAGCAGTCCGTCGCCTCATGGCCCAGACCGTAGAAATGCTCGTCCTCGTTCGCGCGGAAGGAGACGCGGGCGGTCCAGAGATCGCTGCCCTTATTGCGGTAATTGCGGAACTGCGCGTCGAACGTCAGCTCACTGAGCTCCTCCAGAATCTTTTTGCCGTTGCGGTAATAGATGGTTTTGCCGTTCTCATACAGCTCGGCGCGCATCGTGCCGGTCTCCAGCACGGCGCGGCCTTCCTCAGTCCACGCCTTCGCGGGGGCTTCCTGCGGCAGGAGCGTCCAGTTCTGCTCGATCAGCTTGCCGGAGGGGGCAGCCTGGAAGCGGATACAGTCCTTCCCGCAGGCGGAGAGGCAGGCGGCTTCTCCCGCCCGCACAAAGAAAATTTTGTTGTCCTTGATGCTGAAACTCATAAATTCCACCTTGCCTTTTCTGCGGCGGCGCGTTATCCTGAGAAGCAGGGCGGCTGCCGTTTTACTCTGATCCAAATTATATTGGCGGCAGAATGGTTTTACTAGGATTATTTTAGCAGAAATTATGATTATTTTGCTTTTTCCTTACTAAATCAGGAGGGAGAGAATGGCTGTTTATGAAACCATCCGGCATGGTACGCCGGATTTTCCTCTGGAGGTGCATGAGACGCAGGCTCCAATTGGCTTTCATTTATACCCGCATCTGCACGCGGAGTTTGAGTTTCTGGTCATGGCGCGGGGCAGCGGGATCCTCTGCGTAGATGGCGTGTCCCATCGGCTGGCGCAGGGCGACGGCGCCTTTGTCAACGCGCAGAGCATCCATCTGGGGGTTCCGGACGGAACCGAACCGGTGTCGTTTTACGCCATCGTCTTTTCCCCCCGGATCTTTGGTTCCCTGCACAACGACGCCGTGACGGAAAAATATGTGGAGCCGGTGATCCGGCGCGCTTTGCGTCTGCCCTCCGTCTGCACGGGCGGGGACGGTTGGCAGGGGGAGGCCCTTCGCACCGCGGGAGAGCTGTACGCCTTGCGCGGAAAGAGCGGGGACTGCGCGGAGCTGGAAATGAAATCCCGCCTGTTCCATTTGTGGGCTGTTCTGTGCGCCCATGGGGAACGTGTGCACGAGGAGGGCGGAAAGCTGGACGAGCTGCGTGGGGTGATGGAGCTGATCGATCGGGAGTACGCCTCCCATCTGACGCTGGCCGATCTCTCCGCGGCGGCGCACATGAGCGAGAGCCATTTTTGCCGCAGCTTTTCCGCTGTCACGCATATGACGCCGTTTTCCTATTTGCAGCAGGTGCGGATCCAGAAAAGCTGCCAGTATCTGAAAAACAGCGATCTGCCCGTGAGCCGGATCGCGCTCTCCTGCGGCTTCAACGATCTGAGCTATTACGCGCGGCGTTTCCGTGAACGGATCGGCTGCACGCCCTCCGAGTACCGCCGGGACGCTGTGCAGGAGGACTACAGCCGGTCGGGGGAGACGCCCAGCAGGGGATAAAGCGGCTGGCCGCATGCCTGCTCAAATTCCTGCTTCAGCTTTTGAAAGGCGCGCCATCTGTCCAGTGTCAGGCGGCTGAAACCGTGCCGCAGGGAAACGTCCACCAACCGCTTTTCAAGGATGGTGGGCCCGTCCGGGAGGGAAAGTGCGTCACACAGCTGGATCAGGCGGTCGTAGGCATTGTAGGAAATGCTTTTCAGCTCCCGCATTAAAATCTCCCGCTGTTCCGGTGTGCAGTCTTCCGTGTTTCCCGCATAGCAGTCCAGCTCCTGGATGGGGAACGAGTGTGTCAGGCAGATGCGTGCCGCCGCCGGGAATCCGAGCGCGTTCATCCGTGACCACCCGTTCCATACATGAAGAAAATCGTAAACACCGCCGCCGCGCCCAATGTCGTGCAGCAGGCCGAGCACACGGCAGGCCTGGGGATCCATGCCGCACCGCGCGCCGATGGTTTCGGCACAAAAGGCTGCCGTGCGGCTGTGGTCCTCCCATGGACCGGGGTTGGAGTTCACGGCCTCCTGCAGCAGCTCCTCGGCCTGCGCGAGGGAGGGAAGCCCCTTGAGATGGTTGGTTTCCTGCTTCATACGGTTTCCCCCTTTATTCCAAAGTCAGCTCGCGGGAACGGGACGTTTTACCGCTTCCGTCTCCCGCAATGGGAGGACCGCACAGGCTTTCCAGCAGCGGCAGAAGCTTTTCGTCGCTTCCCACATATTGGATGATTGCGTTGTGCCGCAGATAAAAATGCGGCGGAGCCACCCACTCCACGGTGACGGAACGGCTCGTGCCGTTTTCCCCCGGGTAGGTAAACAGACAGCCGGAAGGGTCGATGCAGGAGGCGTCCTGCTCGGCCTTGTCCGGGCTGGGATACTGGTAGAGCAGGATCGTCTGCTCCGGATCGCCGGAAAGGGTGATTTGTGTGGCGCGTCCGCGCAGAAATTCAGAGGACGCCATATCGGTGCGCACCTCATATCCCGCCCGCTGGAGGGTGGTTAAAAACGTATCGAGCGGAAACACCTCCGCCCCCAGTGTGTACATGCTGAGAAGCAGGAGCGCTGCCGCAAACACCGCCCCCATCACCGTCAGCCAGATTCCTTTTGCCTTCATGCCGCGTCCTCCTCTGTCCTTCCTCATGCAACGATTGTAGCATAGGGGAAAAGGGATTGCAAGGAAGCCCAGGGGGATCATGGGATAAGTCAATCCTTTCGGAGAATAAATCATTGTGCTTTTTTTACGGCGACGATATACTGAAAAAACAGCCCGCCAATGGGGCGGGTAATGGAAAGGGGAGCATTCATACCGATGCCGTATTTGTTTGTTCATTTCAGAGAAAAAGCCACTCCGGACGGGGAGCAGGTGTATTTTGGACTGAGCCGCGACGCCTTTCACTGGGAGCAGGTGAATGGGGGCCGTCCGGTGCTCTGGGCGTATTACGGGGATAAGGGGGTGCGCGATCATACGGTAACGCGATCCGCCGATGGCAAAAAGTTCTATATTCTCTCGACGGATCTTTCCCTGTGCTATGGCATGAGAAGCCAATATCACGGCTCCTGGGATGAGATTGGCCGCAAGGGAAGCCATTTTTTGTCCCTGTGGGAGTCGGAGGATCTGGTGCACTGGACAGAGCAGCGGCTGATTCCCGTGGGGACGGAACGGCTTGGCTGCTGCTGGGCGCCGGATATTCTGGCGGAGAAGGACGGCTCTTTCCTGCTGCATTGGTCGTCCCCCGTTGTTGACGACGATTACGCCAAGAAACGTATTTTCTGCCGCCGGACGCGCGATTTTGCCAATTTCCGCCGCGCGGACGCGGAGTTTTCTTTCCCGTACGGCTTTAAGCACGGCACGATTTTGAAGATCACGGATGAGGAGTATGAGCGGATCCACTCGTTTGATTTTGCGGCAGAGGAGCAGGGAAGCCCCTGCTGAGGAAAAACGGGCCGCGTTCCCCGAAAAGGGAGCGCGGCCCGTTTCCTGTCTGCGTTTCTACATGACGGTGTGCGCTGTTTCGCTGGTGTCGCGGAACAGAAGCGA
>HHCFC01400__coassemble_1428_pt1 | contig 25186 bp, 15 predicted proteins | sample HHCFC01400__metabat2_high_PE_024 | metagenome-assembled genome bin HHCFC01400
CTCTGTCAGAAAAGTTTTTCGCGGTTTGTTCTGCGCGCCCAATTTCTGTTTTAGGAAACATTAATATGCTATTTGTGCTTTTGGGAATCTTGTCAAAATATTCCACAAGTTTATCCGCTCTTTCTTCGCTTTCACAAACGAACTCCGGCAGGTTTCCCACTCCCCCACTGCAAAACACAGCAATGTTGCCCTGCCTGTCAACCCCATACCATTCCACATCCCTGAACGCACATTCCTCAGCACATATTCTCGACACAAATATTCCCCCCGCAAATCCCAGTTTTGCATTGTTTCTTACAGTAAATATAACACAAGACCAAAGCGAAATCCATTTTATTCCGGAAAGCCTCCCGCTCTGAGAAAAAAATTGGAATTTTCTTTATTTTCAAACAAGCCCTATTGAAAATTTAAAAAAATTCGCTATCATGGGAAATACGGACTGCCAAACGATAGAGGGCAGCCGCAAAGGAGGAGTTTTGCCTTATGCCATTTTATTCGTATGACTACGAGCGCCTGAGCCGCGCCGCCTCGCGCCTGCGCGAGGAACGCTGGAAAAAGCACGCTCCTATCCCCGTCTTTTTCACGGCGGAGGACAACGGCGAGCTGGGCGCCGCGCCGCCTGCCTCGTTCGGCCCGCAGGAGTTTCATCCGGGGGAGATCTGGAGCGGCTACGACCGTTACCTGTGGCTGGACGCCACAGTGGAGGTGCCGCAGGATTTCACCGGAAGCCTGTGGGGACGCTTCGACTTCGGCACCACGGGCGGCGGCAACAACAGCGGCTTTGAGAGCCTTTTGTATGTGGACGGCCACCCGTACCAGGGCGTCGACCAGAACCATCAGGATGTGCCGCTGCACACCCGCCCCGGGCAGGAGCTGCATTTGCAGTTCCGTCTGTGGTCCGGCCTTGTGGGCGGCGGCAAACCGCACCCGAACGACCACAAATTCCAGATGGCTGAGCTTGCCATCCTCGACGAGGGCGCGGACAGCCTTTACTACTGGCTGACCTGCCTGCTCGGCGCACACCGGATGCTCGACGAAAACGATCCGGAAAAGCAGCGCGTCTTGAACCTTGCCGCCAAGGCATGGGATCTGGTCGACACGTCCGATCTCGGCTCGGAGGATTTCTTCGCGTCCGCGGCCCGCGCCGTCTCCTTCCTCGAATCGGAGCTTCCGCAGGAGGAAAAGAAGGTCATCGTGGACGTGGTGGGGCACACGCACATTGACACGGCGTGGCTGTGGCGTCTGTGCCACACGCATGAAAAATGCGCGCGTTCGTTCTCCACGGTCAACCGCCTGATGACGGAATACCCGGAATACATCTTCCTGCACACGCAGCCGCAGCAGTACGATTTCATCAAGCACGACTATCCGGAGATCTTCGAGCAGATCCGCCGACGCGCCGCGCAGGGCCGCTGGGAACCGGCGGGCGGCATGTGGGTGGAAGCTGACTGCAACCTGCCTTCCGGTGAATCACTCGTGCGCCAGCTGCTCTACGGCACGCGCTTCTTTGAGAGCGAGTTCGGCAACAAGAGCACCTTCCTCTGGCTGCCGGACGTGTTCGGCTACTCCGCCGCTCTGCCGCAGATTTTGAAGCAGAGCGAGATCGACACCTTCATCACAACGAAAATCAGCTGGAACGACCAGAACGTCCTGCCCTACGACACCTTTGAGTGGCGCGGCATCGACGGCACCTCGGTGCTGACGCACTTCATCACCACGTCGTCCCCCGGCGAGCGCATGTACACCTACAACGGCCTGACGGACGCCGTGGCGATCAAGGGTGTGTGGAACGCTTACCACAACAAGGAGCTGAACACGGAGCTGCTCGTCTCCTACGGCTACGGCGACGGCGGCGGCGGACCGAACCGCGACATGATCGAGCACGCACGCCGTATAGGCCGGATCCCGGGAATGCCGGAGGTCCGCCAGGAGCGCGTGGACAATTTCTGCGTGCACCTGCACCGCACCGTGGAGGAAAACCGCCGCCACGCCTATATCCCCGTCTGGGACGGCGAGCTGTATCTGGAATTCCACCGCGGCACGTATACCTCTCAGGCATACAACAAAAAGATGAACCGCCGCATGGAGTTCCTTCTGCGCAGCGCTGAGGAGGCCGTTTCCCGCGCGATGCTGCGCGGCGAGGAGGTGTCCGCCCTGCGCGAAAAGCTGGCCGAAGCATGGAAAACCGTGCTTTGCCTGCAATTCCACGACATCATCCCCGGCTCCTCCATCCGCGAAGTCTACGAGGACAGCCATGTGCTCTACGGCCAGGCGGAAGCCCTCGCCCGCGAGGTGCTGGAGACGGCAGCCGCCGCAGACGGGGACGAAAACGCCGTGACGGTCTGGAACAACGCAAACTGGCAGCGCGAGAGCGTTGTGGAGCTGCCGTGTGAGATGGGAAGCCGCCATGCGGAGCTGCCGGACGGCACGATCCCGCCGCAGAGCGGAAACGCCGTTTCCCTGCGCCTGCCAGCCGGCAGCACGCAGAAGCTTGTGCTCAAAGAAGGCCCCGCCCCCGCCGCTCCCGGCTGCGCCGCGGTGCTGGCCCACGGGCTGGAGACGGACGCTCTGCGTCTGCTGTGGAACAAGGCGGGCCGCCTCGTGAGCATCTACGACAAAAAGGCAAACCGCGAGCTTGTCCCCGAGGGCGCCGAGGCCAACGCGCTGACGCTCTATGAGGACCGCCCCCGCGAGTACGATGCATGGGAGCTGGAATATTCCCACCAGAGAAAGCCCTGGGAGCTGCCCGCCCCCAGCCGTGTCTCGATCGTGGAGAACAGCGCCGTGCGCGCCGTGGCGGAATTCCGCTTCACGTTCCGCAAATCCACGCTCGTCCAGCGCCTCACCGTCTACCCGCACCGCACACGGATCGACTTTGCCACACGGGTGGAGTGGAACGAGCGCGAGACGGTCATGAAGGTGGCCTTCCCGACCATCCTGCACAGCGGCCGCGCCCGGTTCGACATCCAGTTCGGCAGCATGGAGCGCCCAACCACGAAGAACACCAGCTGGGAATACGCGAAGTTCGAGTCCGTGGGCCACAAGTGGGCCGATCTCTCGGAATCCGGCTACGGCGCGGCCCTGCTCAACGACAGCAAATACGGCTATGATGTGCACGACGGCACCCTGCGCCTGACGCTGCTCAAGAGCTCGAACTCCCCCGACTACACCGCCGACGCGGGGACGCAGGAATTCACCTACTCGCTCTATCTGCACACGGGCGAATGGTATGAGGCCAACGTCGACCGCGAAAGCTGGGAGATCAACGATCCCCCGATCGTGTTCTCCGGCGCGGCGGAGCTTCCCGCTCTGTTCCCGGCGGATCTGCCCGGCGTCACCTTCGACGCCGTGAAGCCCGCGGAGGACGGCAAGGCCCTGATCCTGCGCCTGCACGAGAAGGAAGGCCGCCACACCAGCGTCACCATCCCCACCGCCTTCCCCTTCAAGAGCTGGTGCGAATGCAATCTGCTCGAACGGCTCGACGGCGAAGCACACAGCGAGAAAAAACTGCGCCTGACACTGCGCCCGTTTGAGATCAAGACAATCAAATTCACCCTGTAAGACCTCCGGACAGCCGAATAACAAATCTCTTTTTTGGCTGCCCGCGCGAAAAAGCCCCTGCGCGGCGAGGCATGCCGCGCAGGGGCCTTTCTGACGGGGAACCGGATGGCTCAGTCCGTATCCGGGAAGGTTTTGTTATTGCGGTAGCGGGGTTTTCCCACGGTTTTCTTTCCGTACTCAATCGCCCCGGCCGGACAGAGGTTCAGGCAGGCGGTGCAGTGGGTGCACGCCCCGTTCCAGGTGGGACGGCCATCCCGAAGCACAATGTTTTTGAGCGGGCACACGCGCGCGCACAGACCGCAGGAAACGCAGGCGGAGCTGACGGAGAAGTTCTTGTCCTTGACATAGAAGGAATAGAACATGCTCCGCACCGGGCCGCTGCACAGCCGTCCCATCAGGCCGGCTTTTTCCTCGGGGAGCAGCTCGCCGCGCGCGATGACGGCCGCCGTCCGCTCCAGAAGCGGCACCGCCTTTTGCAGGCTCTCGTGAATTTCCTCCTGCGTGGGGGACGGGAACAGCATCAGGTAATTGTCCGGCATCGGCACGGCGGCTGTCCCGCGGTATTCCAGCCCGCAGCGCGCGCAGAGCTTTTGGATCTGCGCCGGGGCCGCGCCGATCTGCGCGCCGCACGTCAGCACAAAATACGCCGCGCGGTTCCCGGAAAATTTCGCTTTGCTGATCCAGTCCTCGACGATGCGCGGCATTCCCCAGGAATAGGTGGGGCAGACAAACACCAGCGGCTTTTCAGACTCCACCCGAGCCGCGCCGCCCTCCCGCAGAAGCGGGAGCAGATCGACACACATATCCCCGGTGGCGGCGCGGATCGCCTGGGCGGCATAGCGGCTGTTCCCTGTGGCGGAAAACCAGTAAATCAAACGGCATCCTCCTTCTTTTCATACTTTCTGCGCCAGCGTCCCATGCGGTAGGCTCCCAGCGTGATCAGCGCGCCGAGCACCCAGGACGCGAGCAGCGAGATAAACACAGACTCCGGACGGCCCACCGGATACTCGGGGCTGCGCGTCAGGAACGCGAGGCCATAGGCGATCGGAACGCGCAGCACTACGGTGGTGATGATGGAAATCCACATCGGCGTCATCGTGTCGCCCGCGCCGCGCATCACGCCGGACAGGCTCTGCGTCACGGCCATCGCGATATACCCGGCGGCAAGAATGCTCATCATGTGATAGCTCAGCTCCACAAGCGAAGCCGTGCTGGTGAAAATCGACATCAGCGACCGGCCGAACAGCAGGATGCACAGCGTCAGAGCCACAGCGCACGCAAGCGCCATGAGCGTCCCCTGCTTTGCCCCGGCGCGCACGCGCTCCGGCTTTCCCGCGCCGACGTTCTGACCTGTGAAGGTTGTCATCGCCTGGCCGAAGGTGAAATTCGGCATCATGGCGAAGCCGTCCACGCGCATGACAATCACGTTGCACGCGATCACCGCTTCGCCGAAGCTGTTTGTGAGCGACTGCACCACAAGCATTGCCATGGAGAAAATCGCCTGCGTCACGCCGGAAGGCACACCGAGACGGATGATTTTCCCCACATACTGCCGCACCGGCCGCAGATGCGCCGCGCGCAGCGTGAACACGTCATGCATGCGGAACAGCTTGAGACAGCACAGCACGGCGGAGATCGCCTGGGCGATGACGGTGGCGAGGGCCACACCCGCCACGCCCATGTGAAGCCCGGCCACAAACCAGAGATCCAGCCCAATGTTCAGCACCGTGGCCACAATCAGAAACACGAGCGCCGAGAGCGAATCCCCCAGCCCGCGCAGCACGCCGGACAGGATGTTGTACGCCGCAAAGCCGACGATCCCCAGGAAAAAGATATTGAGGTAATCGGTGCACCAGTCCAGAATGGATGCGGGCGTGTTGAGCATTACCAGCAGCGGGCGCGTCACGAGCAGCCCCACCACCATGATGATCACGGATGCCAGCAGCGTCAGCGTCATGCAGTTGCCGATGACGTTCGCCAGGTGGTCCCGCTCCTTCGCCCCGAAATACTGTGAGACCAAAATTCCCGCGCCCGTCGCAATGCCGACGAACAGCGCCAGCAGTAGGTTCAGGATCGGGGACGCGCTGCCGACAGCGGCAAGGGCGTTATCCCCCACATAGATGCCCACAATGACCGAATCCGCCGTGTTGTACATCTGCTGGGCCAGGTTGCCGATCAGCATCGGCAGGGAAAATTCCAGGATCCGTTTCCAGGGCGCGCCCAGAGACATATCCTGCGCGGAAAACAGGCGTTTGAGCCTTCCTCCGCTTGCAGCCGCATTCATGTTTTCTTCCTCCTCCATACAATCGGGATTGCCGCACCGCCCCTGCGGCGGCGCGGAATACCCTCAGTATACCGGATTCCGGTGCGGGGCGCAACCGCCCCCACCGCAAATTCGTGAAAACGACGAAACCTGCCAAACACCGAAAACGATTTCGGTTCGTAAAATTTGAAAATTTTGAAATCCAAAAGGAAAGGAACGATCTCTATTATGAAACTTCAGGAATCCACCAACGCCGCGAGAAAATTCTGCCTCTGCTCCAGTGAGGCCATCAAGCTGATCACCACGCAGGAGGGCTATTTCCCGGACTTCGGGCATCATCAGGACCACGAGATGGGCGGAGTCTGGATGCACCCGATCAAGCTGTTCGACGGCTTCTGGCTGCGCTTTCGCGACCATGGCGCCGATCACCCGGACACCTGGGTGGCGGCGGACACCTGCCGCGTCGCTCCCTGGGGCCTGGAGCAGTCCGGCGGCGGCTACGGCAGCACGCTCGGCAGCACGCCTGTGCGCATTGTCCGCACCCTGCTGGCGCCGGAGGAGGCGCACGGCGTGATCGTCACCTACCGTCTGCAAAACCCGGAGAAAGCACGCACGGTCAGCCTGGAATTCCTGGCCCGCACCGACCTGCACCCGGTCTGGTACTCCGACACCGCCGGCTGGCAGGACGGGGAGGATCACGGCGAATGGCTTGAGGACGCGGGCGTTTTCCTCGCAAAGGATGAAAAGAACGAGTGGTATGCCTCGCTCGGCGCAAGCCGCAGGCCGGACCGCACCGCGATCGGGCAGCAGTTTGGCCCGGAAATCACGGAAGGACGCGGCGTGAGCGTAAGCCTGTTTTACGACTCTCTCTCCCTGCCCGCGGACGGCGAGCTGGAGCTGCGCTTCTTCCTCGCGGGATCGTTTGAGTCAAAGGAGGACTGCCTGGCCCAGCACGCCCGTCTCTCCGGCAGCGAGGATTTTCTGGCTTCCAAGCAGGCCCGGTATGACGCGCTCGCCGCGCGCTGCCGCCTGACGGGGATCGATCCGCGCACCGCTGAAATCTGCGAATGGATCCGCGTGCACTCCGACTGGCTTACGGTGGACGCGGGCCGCTTCGGACGCGGGCTGACAGCGGGCGCGCCGGAATACCTGTGGTGGTTCGGCTGCGACAGCTGCTACGCCGTGCAGGGCCTTCTGGCCACGGGCGAGGCGCAGCTGGCCCGCGACACCCTGCTGCTCCTTCTGCGCTATTCGGAGCAGTGCAACGGCGACGGCCGCATTGCCCATGAGATTGTCACAAGCGGCATATGCGCCAACCCCGGCAACACGCAGGAGACGGCCCACTTCCTCACGGCGATCTGGCTCTACTGTGAGTGGACGGGCGATTTCTCCATCCTGAACGAAGCCTTCCCATATCTGGAAAAGAGCGTCAACTGGCTGCGGAAGCAGGATGACGACGGCGACCTCTTCCCCAGCGGCTACGGCATCATGGAAATCCCTGGACTCAACTCCGAGCTGATCGACACCGCCGTTTACGCCTGTACGGCCTATGATGCGTTTTCCAAAATGTGCCGCCGTCTCGGGCGCGCGGATCAGGCAAAGGAGTACGCCGATCTCTCGGCCCGCGTGCGGGAAGCTGTGAACACGGAGCTCTGGGACGAGCGCGCCGGGCTGTACTGCGATGCTTACACCAGCCTGCCGGAGGTGGAAAGCAAGCTTTCCCAGATCCTCGGCAAGTCCAGCGGCGAGGAGGGCGAACGCCTGCGCCGGTACGCCCATGAGCTGATCGAGGAAAAGCGCGCCCTCGGCGAGCGTGAAAGCGGCTGGCTGCTCAACCGCAACTGGGTGATCTGCCTGCCCATGGAGATGGGGCTTGCTCCGGAAGAAAAGGCACAGCGTGCACTGGAAACGATGGACAGCCCGCAGTTTGTCGGACCGTTCGGCGCATATCTCGACGCCCTCTCCCACAACCGGATGATGACCATCTCCACCGGAGCGCTGGCTGTCTCCCAGGCACGCTACGGCCATCCGGACCGCGCTCTCGATTTGCTGCGCCGCATGTTCTCCACCTTCGGCATGGCGGGCCCGGGCAACCTTTCGGAGATGTCCCCGGACTACGGCTGCTTTGTGCAGGCATGGACGGTGTACGCCGCCTTCGTGCCGATCGTACGCTATTTCTTCGGCATCCAGCCGGACGCAAACGAGGGCCGGCTTGTGATCGCCCCCTGCCCGCCCGCCGGCTGGGAAAATGCCGCGCTGGAGAACGTGCCTGTCCTTGGCGGAAACGTGAGCGTGCGCTTTGAAAAGAAGGAAGAGGGGCTGCTGTGCACCGTGGAGGGCAACCCGCAGGCCCCGGTCGTTTTCCGCATTCCGGCCGGTGTACGCGCCGCTGTCAACGGCGAGGAGCTTCCCGTCTCCGGTGCGGATCGGGATATCCCCGCCCCGTCCCTGCCTGCCCGTCTGACGCTGCTTCGCTGAGCGCCGGAAGGAAACATTTTCCATATATTGTTTATTTAAAATAAACAGAAAGCAATATCGTAGAAATATCACTTTCGAATAAATTCGACACCTCCTCTCTGCTATACTGAAATGGAATTCTTCCTGCCCTGTTTCTGTGTATTTTGTAACAAATCAACCAATACAAGTTGGCTAAAAGCGGAAAATCTTTAAGAAAATGACGGAAAAACTTGATATTTCTCACCTTTGTGATATGATTATGGTAAAGAAATTTGCATAGAGGAGGATGGTTCCATGCAGAAGGAAGTCAACTCCAAAAACAGCGTTCCGCTTTATCTGTTCCATCAAGGCACCAACAGCAAAGCCTATGAATATATGGGGCTGCGGAAAGCGGGGGATCCCGAAAATCCGGGCATGACCTGCCGTGTCTGGGCGCCCAACGCCCAGGCTGTTTCGCTGGTGGGAGACTTCAACAACTGGGATGACGAGAAGCATCCCCTCGAAAAGATCAGCGAAAACGGCGTGTGGGAGGCAATTCTGCCCTTTGAGCTGGATCAATATTCCGTGTACAAGTTCTGCATTGTAAAGCAGGACGGTACCAAAGTGCTCAAGAGCGATCCCTATGCCTACCACTTCGAGACACGGCCGAACAATTCCTCGATCTACTGCGACATTGAGGGCTTTGCCTGGGAGGACGACGCCTGGTTCCGCCACAAGGCGGCCAAGCCGCACTACAGCCGCCCCGTCAACATCTACGAGGTGCACGCGGGTTCCTGGCGCCGGTACGCGGACGGCAACGTCTTTTCCTATGACAAGCTGGCGGACGAGCTCATTCCGTACCTGCTGGACATGGGCTACACGCACGTCGAGCTGATGCCGCTGACGGAATACCCCTTCGACGGATCGTGGGGCTACCAGGTAACGGGCTATTTTGCCCCCACCTCGCGCTACGGCTCCCCGAAGGATTTCATGAGCTTTGTCAACAAATTCCACAAGGCGGGCCTGGGCGTCATCATGGACTGGGTTCCCGCGCACTTCCCCAAGGACGAGGCCGGTCTGGCGCGCTTTGACGGCACGCCGTGCTATGAGTACGCCGATCCCCGAAAGGGCGAGCACAAGGACTGGGGGACGCTCGTGTTTGACTACGGGCGGTGCGAGGTGGTCAGCTTCCTCATCTCCAGCGCCGTGTTCTGGCTGGAGAAATATCATATCGACGGCATCCGCGTGGACGCGGTGGCCTCGATGCTCTACCTCGACTACAGCCGCCGCGACGGCGAATGGCTGCCGAACAAGGACGGCGGCAAGGAAAACCTGGAAGCCGTCGCCTTTTTGCAGAGGCTCAACGAATCCGTATTCTCCCTCTTCCCGGAGGTCATGATGATCGCGGAGGAATCCACCTCCTGGCCGATGGTGAGCAAGCCCACGGACTGCGGCGGACTGGGCTTCAATTACAAGTGGAACATGGGCTGGATGAACGACATGCTCCACTATATGTCCCTGGACCCCATCTACCGCAAATTCAACCACGACAACATCACGTTTTCGTTCTTCTATGCCTTCTCCGAGAACTACATCCTGCCGATCTCGCACGACGAGGTGGTGCACGGCAAGTGCTCGCTGATGAATAAAATGCCCGGCAACAATGAGCAGAAATTCGCCGGAGTGCGCGCTTTCCTCTCCTATATGATGGCGCACCCGGGCAAAAAGCTCCTGTTCATGGGCAGCGAATTCGGCCAGTTCATTGAGTGGAATTATGAGAAGGAGCTCGACTGGCTGCTGCTGCAATACCCGCAGCACCGCAAGCAGCAATCCTTCTTCCGCGATCTGAACCATTTCTATCTCGACACCCCCGCTCTCTGGGAGGTGGATTTCTCGTGGGAGGGCTTCAGCTGGATTTCCAACGACGACTACACCCAGAGCGTCATTGCCTTCCGCCGCATCGACAAAAACGGCGGGGAGCTTGTCGTCGTGTGCAACTTTGTCCCGGTGGGGCGCAAGGGCTACCGGATCGGCGCGCCCACGCCCGGCATCTATGAGGAGGTTTTCTCCTCCGACCGTGCCGCGTACGGCGGCTCCGGCATCACAAACGGCGATACCATCAAGACCACCGCCGTACCGATGCATGGCTGCGAGGAATCCATGGAGTTGGATCTGCCGCCGATGTCTGTTTTGTACCTGCGGTGCAGAAGGAAGAAGCCCCAGCGCAGGAAGATTTCCGCCGCGCAGGCTCAGCCCGCCCCCAAGCAGGCCAGACCCGCCAAAGAAGCGAAGCCCGCCAAAGAGAAGGAACCCGCCCGGCAGACAAAAGCTGCCGCAAAGGAGGCAAAGCCCGCCGGGGAATCCACAGCGAAGAAACCCGCGCGCGGCCGCAAAAAAAAGACGGACGACGCATAAAAGCGGCGCTTTCCATCACTGGTAAGATCATTTGATCTTTTCATATTCTATCAAGGAGGGGATTTTCCATGTTGCCAAAGCAGGAAGTTGTGGCAATGCTGCTGGCCGGTGGACAGGGCAGCAGACTTGGAGTACTGACAAAAAATCTGGCGAAACCCGCGGTCCCGTATGGAGGAAAATACCGCATCATCGATTTCCCCCTTTCGAACTGTGTCAATTCCGGCATTGAGACCGTCGGCGTGCTCACGCAGTATCAGCCGCTCGAGCTCAACGAGTACATCGGAAGCGGGCAGCCGTGGGATCTCGACAGCATGTACGGCGGCGTTCATGTCCTGCCCCCGTATCAGCGCGGCAAGAAATCCGACTGGTACAAGGGAACGGCCAACGCCATTTATCAGAACATCAATTTCATCGATCGCTACCAGCCCGACTATGTTGTGGTGCTCTCCGGCGACCATATCTACAAGATGGACTACTCCAGGATGGTGGCCTACCACAAGGAAAAGGAGGCCGACTGCACCATCGCCGTGATCGATGTGCCGCTTTCGGAGGCTTCCCGCTTTGGTATCCTGAACACCAGAGAGGACAACTCCATCTACGAGTTCGACGAGAAGCCGAAGGTGCCCAAGAGCACAAAGGCCTCCATGGGCATCTATGTGTTCACCTGGAGCAAGCTGCGCAAGTACCTGATCGAGGATGAGGCGGATCCGAAATCCTCGAACGACTTCGGCAAAAACGTGCTTCCGAACATGCTCAACGCGGGCGAGCGCATGTTTGCCTATGAGTTCCAGGGCTACTGGAAGGACGTGGGAACCATCGAGAGCCTGTGGGAATCCAACATGGATCTGCTTGACCCGAACGGCTCCCTGGATCTGAGCGAGGAAAGCTGGAAAATCTACTCGAGAAACCCCGTCATGCCGCCGCAGTATGTGGCCAAGGATGCTGTCGTGCAGAATTCGCTCGTGGCGGAAGGCTGCAACGTGTACGGCGAGATTGATTTCGCCGTGCTGTTCGCCGGTGCGTACATCGCTCCGGGCGCCGTCGTGAAGGATTCCATCATCATGCCCGGCAGCCGCGTGGAGGAAGGCGCTGTCGTCCAGTACGCCATCATCTCCGAGAACACCGTGATCGGCAAGGGCGCGCATGTCGGCGCCCGCCCCGAAGACATTGACAACAAGGAAGAGTGGGGCGTCGCCGTCGTCGGCGCGGACTGCACCATCGCTCCCGGCGCGGTCGTGCCGCCCAAGGCCATGATCGAAGAGGGAACCACTTATGAGGAGGGAACAAAATAATGCGTGCCAATAATATGCTGGGAGTTTTGTTCTCCAACGTACATGATGAAAACATCCGGGAGCTGACGGAAAAGCGCGCCATGGGCAGCGTGCCCTTCGGCGGCCGCTACCGCCTGATCGACTTCCCGCTCTCCAATATGGTGAATTCCGGCATCAACAAGGTTGGCGTCATCACCAAGAACAACTATCAGTCCCTGATGGACCATCTCGGCTCCGGCAAGGCATGGGATCTCTCCCGCAAGAGAGAGGGCCTGTTTATCCTGCCGCCTTTCGGCGACGCGAGCGCGATCCCGAACAGCCGCGTGGAATATCTGGCCTCCATCACCCGCTTCCTGCACAACTCCCGCGAGGAATACGTCGCCCTCTCGGACTGTGATATGCTCTGCAACATTGACTACAGTGACGTGCTGGCCTTCCATCTGCGCCAGGAAGCCGACATCACGCTGGTGTACCGCTTCGGCAAAATCCCGGTGGGCAGCAGCGATCCGATGGTCTATACGCTTGCACCGGACGGCCGTATCCTCGACATGCTCATCTCCCCCGCCATTGACGGCGAGTGCAATCACGGCATAAGCATCCTCATCATGAAGCGCGAGCTTCTGATCAGCATGATCAGCGACTGCGTGAGCCGCAACATGTTCAACTTTAAGCGCGATTTCCTGCAGAGGAACGTGAAGAACTACCGCATCTACGGCTATGAGTTTGAGGGCACGGTGCAGACCATCTGCTCCATGAACTCTTATTTCGAGGCCAACATGACGCTGATGCAGCCGAAGGTGCGCGCGGAGCTCTTCAACCCGAACCGCCCGATTTACACGAAGGTGCGTGACGACATGCCCGCCCGCTACGGCTTGGGCGCCAACGTGGCAAACAGCATCATCGCGGACGGCTGCGTGATCGAGGGCACGGTGGAAAACTGTGTGCTCTTCCGCGGCGTGCGGGTGGAAAAGGGTGCAAGACTGGAAAACTGCGTGATCATGCAGGACAGCGTGATCGGCCAGAACTGCCGCATGAACTATGTGGTGGTGGATAAAGATGTGGAAATCAAAGAAGAGCGCTCGCTGATGGGTTTCCAGTCCTATCCGGTATACATCAGCAAGGGCGCGATCGTCTGACCGCCCGCGTCCCAGCCGGGCGAACACCGCGCGGCAAACGAGAGGAGAAGCACTTATGAAGGTTTTATACTGCACCAGTGAAGCAAGACCCTTCGCCGCAACGGGCGGTCTGGCGGATGTGGCGGGTTCCCTGCCGCAGGCGCTGCGCGCCCGTCTCATCGGCTGCCGCGTGGTCATGCCGCTCTACGAGGAAATCCCGCAGTCCCTGCGCGACAACATGAAATTCATCACCAGCCTTTCTGTTCCGGTGGCATGGCGCCGGCAGTACTGCGGCGTGTTTGAAGCGCGCTCGGGCGGGGTGATCTATTACCTCATCGACAACCAGTATTATTTCAAGCGCAAAGGCCTTTACGGCCACTACGACGACGCGGAGCGCTTTGCGTTCCTCAGCCGTGCCGCGCTGGAAATGCTGCCCTATATCGACTTCCGCCCGGATGTGATCCACTGCAACGACTGGCAGACGGCTCTCGTCCCGGTGTATTACAGCATCTTCTACGCCAATAACGAGTGGTATCGCGGCATCAAGACAGTGTTCACGATCCACAACATCCAGTACCAGGGCAAGTACGGCAAGGAGCTGCTGGAGGACGTGCTCGGCATTCCCGGATCGGCTCTGCCCCTTCTGGAATACGACAACTGCGTCAACATGATGAAGGGCGCAATCGAGACGGCCAACCGTGTCACCACCGTCAGCCCGACGTATGCGCAGGAAATCCTCGATCCGTGGTTCTCCCACAAGATGGACACCATCCTGCGGGAGCGCTCCTGGAAGCTCAGCGGCATTCTCAACGGCATCGACACGGAAAGCTACAACCCTGAGACGGACAAGGATATCTACGCGAACTACTCCGTGCAGGATATGTCCGGCAAGGCCGTGAACAAGCTCGAGCTCCAGAAACGCCTGAACCTTGCGGAAACGCCCGACGTGCCGCTCATCGGCATGGTGACCCGCATGGTAGCGCACAAGGGACTCGATCTCGTGAAGGAGACACTGGATCAGCTGATGTGGGAATCGAACATCCAGTTCGTTATCCTCGGCTCGGGCGACTACGAATATGAGACGTTCTTCCGCGAGATGCAGAACAAATACCCCGGCCGGCTCTGTGCCTGCTTCGGCTTCGTGCCGGAGCTGTCCCGCAAGATTTACGCGGGCGCCGATATCTTCCTCATGCCCAGCAAGAGCGAACCCTGCGGCCTTTCGCAGATGATCGCCCTGCGGTACGGCACCATTCCGGTGGTGCGCGCCACCGGCGGCCTGAAGGATTCCATCCAGGACAGCGGCGACGGCGAGGGCAACGGCTTCACCTTCCAGAGCTACAACGGCGGCGACATGCTCTATGCCATCCACCGTGCGCTGGAGGGCTACGCGCAGGCCGACGGATGGAAGATCCTCGTTGACCGGGCTATGAAGAGCGACAACTCCTGGGGCCGTTCCGCGAACGACTACATCCGGATGTACCGCGACATGCTCAAGGAGTAAGCCTTACCAATCAAACACACAAAGCAGAGCCCCCGCAGGGAATTTCCCTGCGGGGGCTCTTTCACTATGCTGGATCCGCTGCTATGTTCGCACCGAAAATTGACAAACCGCCCTCCTTATGGTAGTCTAACAATAGGTCCCCGGCCCGGCCGCAAGGCCATGCGCGGGGCAGCACGGAAGGAGAATCCCCCATGAAAAAGCTGTCCAATCAAATTATGCTGATCACCTACAGCGATTCCATCGGAAAGAATATCGCGGAGCTTCAGGAGCTCCTTACCAAATATGTAGGAAATGCCATCGGCGGCATCCATCTTCTGCCGTTCTTCCCTTCATCCGGCGATCGAGGCTTCGCTCCCATGACCTATCACGAGGTGGATCCGGCCTTCGGTACCTGGAAGGATGTGGAGGGCCTTGCCGAGCGGTATTACCTGATGACGGACTATATGATCAACCATATTTCCGCCCAGAGCAGCTACTACCGTGATTTCCTTGCCCGCAAGGACGAGTCCCCCTGGCACGATCTGTTCATCCGCTACAAGGATTTCTGGGAGGGCGGCGAGCCGACCGAGGAACAGGTGGACGCGATCTACAAGCGCAAGCCCCGCGCCCCGTATGTGGAAGCCCACTTTGCGGACGGCACATCCGAAAAGGTGTGGTGCACCTTCGGCGAGGAGCAGATCGACATCAACTGCCCCTCTGAGACGGGCAAGCAGTTCCTGCGGGACAACCTTGCCGAGCTGACAAAGCACGGCGTTTCCGTCATCCGTCTGGACGCCTTCGCCTACGCGACAAAGCGCGCCGGCACCTCCTGCTTCTTCCTGGAGCCGGAGGTCTGGGGCCTGCTTGACGAGGTCATGGATATCCTGCGCCCCTCCGGCGCGACGATCCTGCCGGAGATCCACGAGCATTATTCCATGCCCCTCAAGCTCGCGGAAAAAGGCTACTGGGTCTATGACTTCCAGCTTCCCATGCTGCTGATCAACGCGCTTTACTATGGACAGTCCCAGTATCTCAAGCACTGGCTTACCATCTGCCCGAGAAAGCAGTTCACCACACTCGACACGCACGACGGCATCGGCGTGGTGGACGTGCGCGGCCTGCTCCCGGACGAGGAGATCGACCGCACCAAGGAGGACATCTTCCAGTTCGGCGCGAACGTGAAAAAGGTCTACAACACCGCCCTGTACAACAATCTGGATATCTACCAGGTCAACTGCACCTACTATTCCGCGCTGGGTGACGATGACAACGCCTATCTGGCCGCCCGTGCCGTGCAGTTCTTCGCTCCCGGCATCCCGCAGGTGTACTATGTGGGCATGTTCGCGGGCCGCAACGACATCGAGCTGCTCGAGAGCACCAAAGAGGGCCGCAACATCAACCGCCACTACTACACCGCCGAAGAGGTCGCCGCCGAGGTGGAGCGCCCTGTGGTGAAGAAGCTGCTGGATATGATGAAATTCCGCAACGAGTGCCCGGCCTTTGACGGCTCCTTTGAGCTGCTGCCCTGCGCGGACGACTCGCTGCACATCCGCCGTCAGAACGGCAATGCCGTCGCGGAGCTCAAGGTGAACTTCAAGACGAAGTCTTATGAGATTTTCGCTGGTGAAAACGGCGATTTAAAGCTGGTGGACGCCGGTCTGTAAGAGAGAACCTTCCGCGCCCGCTCTTTCGGGATTTACCCCGACAAGAGCGGGCGCGTTTTTGTCTGTGGCGAGAAATCTAAAATTTCCTTAAAAAAACCGGGATCGGTTTGACAAGCGATCCGCCCTCCTTTACAATAAAGGTAAGACAAAACGAGGGAGGGACGCGATTTGAAACGATTGGCCGCTTTGGCGGCGCTGCGCCTCTCCCTGTATCTCAAGGGGCGCGTGGACAGCGCTTTTTTCGCGCGCTACAGCCGCCTGATTTCCCCGGATGTGACGCGGGAGGAGATTGACTCCTGCCCGCAGGAGCCGGAGGAGCTGTTTTCCGACGATCCTCCCCTTGCATCCCGCTGGCGCAGGCTGTTTGACCTGTGCGGCGGCAATCCCATCGCGCTCACGGCGATCCAGCTTGCGCTGCTCATTGAGATGGACGAGCGCGCGCTGTCTCTTCTGCGGGAAGCCTTCGGACAGCCGCAGGGCGCGCTGACGATCGAGATTGCCGCGCGCGTTGCCTGCCCGGGCATGGAGAGCATTGAGGATCTCCCCGCGGTGCGCCGCGCGTTTGACTGTGTGGAGCTGCTCTTGCAGGCGCAGCCGGACGCGTCCGGCTTTCTGCGATCCCCGTTTGCTCCGGATGGGCGGCTTGCCGCCTGGCTCTCCGGCGACGATCGGCCGGACTACGCCCTGCGCCACCTCTGCACGCTCTTTTCCCCCCGGACGGAACCCGCCCCCGCCTTCTGCCGCCTGCGCGAGGATGCGGAGAGGGCGGCGGATCTGCTCTCCCGCACAGATGGCCTTTCCCTTCTGCATATTTCCGGCGAACCGACAAGCGGACGGCGCTTCCTGGTGCGGGAAACGGCCCGCCTGCTCGATCGCGAGGTGCTCTTTGTGCCCTATGGGGAAATCAGCGAGCACAACCGCCTTCTGGCGGCCCCCTGGCGGCGCATTCTGCGCGAGCTGCTTCTCTCGGACCGTCTGCTGTGCCTGTGCGGCATGGAGCAGGAGGCTGAGGATCGCTCCGGCGTATTACCCGCGCAGCTTCGGATCCTGGAGCGCGACCTGCGCCCCTTCGGCCGCCCCGCTTTCCTGACCACGGGGGAAACCGTGCGTGTGATCCCCTTTGTCTCCTGCTTCGTGCATGCCGTCCCGATCCGTGCCTGCTCCATGCGGGACAGCGAAGCCCTCTGGCAGGCGCTCGCGCGGGAGCGCCTGGGAACGGACGAGGGCCTGCCAGCGCGTGAGCTGGCCGGGAAAATGACGCTCACCGCCGGGCAGATCGACCGCATTCTCTCCCTGCTCGCGCGGACGCATCCCGATGGGCCGTGGGACGCGAAGGAGATCTTCCGCCTGTGCTACCAGGTGCTGGACGATGGGCGTTATCAGAACATCCGCTTTGTGGAGAAAACCTTCTCCTGGGACGATTTGCAGCTGGAACCGTACCAGAAGGAAACGCTTCAGGCTATCTGCGCGCAGGTCGAGCACCAGGGACAGGTGCTCGACGACTGGGGACTGCGGGCGAAATACCCGTACGGGCGATGCGTGTCCGCCCTTTTCTCCGGCCCGCCCGGCACGGGAAAGACGATGGCCGCGCAGGTACTGGCCGCCGCTCTTGGACTGGAACTCTATAAGATCGACCTGAGCCAGGTTGTGGACAAATATATCGGCGAAACGGAAAAACGGCTGCGCGAGGTGTTCGACCGCGCCGAAAAGAGCAATATGATTTTGTTTTTCGACGAGGCGGACGCGCTGCTCGGCAAGCGCAGCGAGGTGAAGGACGCGAAGGACAAATACGCCAACACCGAGGTCGCGTACCTGCTCCAACGCATGGAGGAGTATTCCGGCATCGTGCTCATGGCGACAAACCTTGCCGCAAACATTGACAGCGCGTTTGTGCGCCGCTTCCGCTACCACGTTTCCTTCACTCTCCCGGGCAAGGAGCTGCGCCTGCGGCTGTGGCGTTCCGTTCTGCCCGCGTCCGTCCCGCAGAAGGGGATCGACTTCTCCTATCTGGCGGAGCGGTTTGAGCTCCCCGGCTCCCAGATCAAGAACATTGCCCTAAACGCCTGCTACCGGGCCGCGGCAGACGGCGGCGCGCTCACCATGCGCCACCTCGTCGAAGCCGTTTTCCTCGAGCGGCAGAAGGAGGGCAAGGTCATGCTGGCCGGGGAATTCGGGGAATACGGGAACCTGCTGTACGATCTGCTCGAACGCAGGCAGCCCGACACGGAAACCTGATCCCCATCCATTTTTTCAGACAAACGGCCGGAAATGCGGCAGACGGCAAAGCCCGTTCCGCCCTTCCGGATTCCGATAGAACAGGAGGCAAAACGATGAGCAAAAAGCTGCTTCAAAATCTCGGCGCGGAACGCGAAGCAAACGAGGTTGCGTCCCGCTTCATGGACAGCACCGACGTTGTGGGCGATATGTCGCGCGCGTTCGGGCATGATTTTTCCCAGGTCAACATCCACACCGACGAATCCGCCGCCCAGCGTGTGGAGGGGACGGGAGCCGACGCTTTCGCCCAGGGCAATGATATTTTCTTCGGCCGGGGCGTATTCCAGAAGGACGATCCCGCCAGCCGCGGCCTTTTGGCACACGAGCTGACCCACACCATGCAGCAGTCCGGCGGGGAGGGCGTGCATGAGAGTGCGCCGCAGGGCGAAATGCAGGGAGGCCTGATCGACTGGTTCCGCAAAAAATTCGGCAAAAAGAAGCAGCCGATGAACATTTCCGCCCCTCTCTCCGTGCAGGCGGACACCTCGCCGGAGGCCGTCGCTTATCAGAAGGCCATGCGCGGCGCGACAATGGACGCGTCCAGCATCCCAAACCGTCTGGAGCAGGCGCAGCCGGGCCAGCTGGGCGGTGCAGATGCGTTCCAGAATCTTCAGGATGTGTTCGCGGCCAATGACACCATCGCCGCCTCCAACCGATCACTGGCTTTGACGGGCAAAAAGAGCGACGCTTTGGTCAATTTGAAATTTCGCACTTCTGAAACCCAAGAAGCAAAGGCAAACAAAGCGTATCAGGGAGATCTCCTTTCCGGCTTTTTCAGCAATGTTCCACAGTATTTTCATAATCTGGAAAACGGCGGAATGGATCTGCGATACGCCATGAATGGCACCCAAAAAGAGATGATTGCGGGTTCTCCCGGCGCTTTCAATTACGGGGGAAAGATCGATCAGATCCAAGACGATCTGTTTACCATGCTGGCTCCGTATTTGACGAGCGATCAGGGGATTGAATATTTTCAGAACATGACGAATCTGATTCAGGGCGCGGATGTATTTGGAGGAGACCAATCTGCCGCGCTGGATTATATGATGAAAACCGTCCTCACGACAGCCGGCAGCTCCTTTACCCGGATCGGGGCACAGAAAGATACCTACGAGCATGGCGCAGAGGCAGCCAAAGCAGCCCAGGAGGCCATGCGTACGCTGCTCTTCCTGCCGAGTCTCTCGGCGCAGAGCACGGATTACAAGCAGGCGCTGACGCCGCAGATGCGTGCTCTTGTCGAAAAATATGAAGCGCTGATACAGGAAATCCAACAGAAAATGGCGCAGAGAGCATAATGTTTTCTTTTTATAGCAAAACGGAGCCCACCGGTTTTCCCCGGTGGGCTCCGTTCTGTTCAAAAGTATTTCTGCGCAGCAATGCAAAATTGTTTTATCTGATGATCGCCATCCGGAAAAAATCGCTTCGCTCTTTTTCCTCGCCTTTCTACGGCTTCGCAAGTCTTTTCAAGGGGGCGCCGCCCCCTTGACCCCCGCAGAGTCTCCGCTCCCGCTCCGGTCGGCGCCTTGCTTGTGTGCCACTGGCACACGGCGCCCTTTTATAAAAGGCTGGCGAAAATTTCATGTTTGCCCTGTTTTTACACTTTTTCCAGCGCGTCAAACACGGCTTCCCGCAGCGCGAGCAGATACGATGCGGAAGCGGGATACTGCGTATAGCTCATGGACTCCATTCCGGCGTTTTCCAGAACCAGACGCTCCACCGCCTCGCGTCCCGCTTGCGCTTCCAGCGTCTGCAAGGCGCGCAGGTCCGTCAGACCCTCGCTCTGCACCTCCGCACGCAGAGAGGTCAGCGGCTCGCCGCCCGGGCCGGGATAGACCAGGAAAGCATCCCCGGAGGGGAACGCGTAATCGCAGTGCGTGACGGCGAAGGGATCCGTCAGTTTACGGGAGAACTGCGTGTAGTAGAAATTATACCCCCATTGCAGGAAGCCCTTCACACCGGTGAGGTACATCAGCACGCCCATGATGCGGTTGCGCGCGCTTGGCATGGCAAAGAAGCGGTTCGGCACCAGCTTCCCCTGTGAGCAGCAATAGTACACCCACACATCCTTCACGCCCGCGTCCAGGAACGGCTGGATGTGGTCGCTCGCGCAGACCGGCTGCTCCACCACACCGCGCCGGTAAAATTCCAGGCTGCTGAGCGCGTCGATCATCTGACAGCCGTCCAGCAGTCCCTCCGTCTGGCGTTTTGCGGCCAGGTAGCCCTCCAGATCGGCTTCTCCCGGCTCGTCCGAGATATGGAAGAACACATGCTCTCTGTCGTAGCCAAGGCGCTCCAGCTCCGCGCGGAGAGCGGGCAGGAAAGCTTCCAGGAAGGCGCGGTAGCGCGGATCGGTCGCGGGCACGTCCCAGCCGAAGATGCGCTTTTCCTCACCGTCGACAGTGGCCACAATCTTCGGCGTGGCCTTCGCGCCCCACTGGGTGAACAGGTGCGCGATTTCCAGCGAATGAATCCCGCTGCCCCGGCAGATGCCTGCCCAGCGCGCAAGATCCGTGAAATCAAAGGAATACTTTCCGCCGTCCAGCCGGATTTTCACCAGCTGCATCGTGGGACGTTCACCGCCCACCAGCGTATCGAGCGGCGGGGTGAACACCGGCGTCAGCAGAAGGTTGATCCCGTGGCGCTCCCCGGCCTGCCGGATAAAGCTTTCCAGGATGTTCCAGTGCGCCTCGCTCAGCGGCTCCACACCGTAATACGAAGCAAGGCAATCGCCGTGGAACCACTCCGTGTGCAGCAGCTTCTGCGGCGCAAGGCGTGCTTTTCCGACACGCAGACAGAAATGCAGGCAGGCTTCGTCGTGAAACGCGCTGTTTTGCGGGTCGGGTGTGACATGGATTTTCACCTCATAGCTGCCCGGCAGCGCATCCTGCGGCACGGGAAGGGAAATCCACACGCTGCGGTACTGGCGCGGCACAGGCCGCAAAACGTTCCCTTCCAGCGGACGCAGCAGATCCGGGAACAGGCCCGGATCGCGCGTGAGGTAATTCGGATCGCCCTCCGAGGACTCCCAGCACGGGAAATCCGAGGGCACCAGCTCCACGCGGTACAGCTCCGGCTCCCCCGGCGCGCCCTCCACCGAGACGGTAAAGCGCTGCATCAGGGATCCACCATCCCCGCCCTCACTCCGGTACACGAGCTGCACAGCCGCCCGTGTGCCGCGCCATGCAGAGAGCGTCCCGGCAAACGGCTCCGGGCGTTTCCCGGGAAATACCTTTTCCAACGAGGACGCAAGGAAAAATTCGACTCCTGGCATACAAAACTCCTCCTGTCCCACCGCATACAGCGGCGGCAAACTATGCCTGCTTTCGCGCAGGCGTTACCCCTTGATTCCCGAGAGCGCAATCCCCTCCACAAACTGCTTTTGCAGGAAGATATACAGGATAAACGGAGGCAGAAACGCGATCATCGATCCGGCCATCACAAGCCCGTAGTTCGTGGAATAGTTCCCCTTGAGCGCCGAGATCGCCAGTGTCAGCGTGTGCATATTCTGGTTGGTGCAGATCACAAGCGGCCACAGAAAATCGTTCCAGCTTGTGATGAAGGTAAACACCGTCAGAGAGATAATCACGGGACGGATCAGGGGGATTACCACGGAACGGAACACACGAATCTCCCCGCATCCATCGATGCGCGCGGCTTCAATCAGCTCGTCGGGAACGTTCTCCATAAACTGGCGCATCAGAAACACACCGAATGCGTTGAGAATCGGCAGCATCAGGGCAATGTGCGTATTGATCAGGTTCAGACTGCGGATAATGATGAAAACGGGAATCAGCGTAACCTGGCTGGGAACTACCAGCGTGGCCAGATACACCGCGAACACCTTGTCTCTTCCCGGCCAGCGCTTCTTCGTGAAGCCATACGCCGCCATCGAGCAGATCAGAATATTCAGGATGCAGGATCCGCCCGTGACAATCAGACTGTTCGCAAAATTACGTGCAATATTCAGGTTGCGAAAGACCGAGATATAGTTTCTCAGATCAAAGCTTTCCCCCGCAAAATTCAGATTCAGCGTTGTTTTCTGCGTCAGGGAAACCGCCGCCATGAAAAGGAAGGGCGTCAGCGCCGACAGGGCAAAGATCAGCAGGAAGAACCCTGCCAAAACGGACACCGCTCTGCGTTTTCTGGTCATCTGTTTATTTCGCCCCTTTCTTCGACTCCTGCAAAAACAGCTTTTGCAGGGCGTTGATCAGAAGGACGAACACAAACATCAGCATGGCCACACTGCTGGCATACCCCATATTGTACTCTTTAAACGCGGCGTTGTAAATGGTCAGCACCAGCGTCTGCGTGGAGGTACCGGGGCCGCCGCCCGTCATGTTGTACACAAGATCAAACACCTGGAACGACCAGATCGTTCCCAGCGTTACCACCAGATACGTCACACTTTTGAGACCCGGCAGCGTGATGAACCAGAACCGCTGAACCGCGTTCGCCCCATCCACCTCCGCCGCCTCATAATGGCTGCGCGGAATATCCATGATCCCCGCATAGTAGATCACGAGAAAATACCCGACGTTTTTCCACACACTGACCAGGCAGATGGAAAACATCGCCGTCTGTTTTCCGCCGATCCAGTTGACGGGCGGGATTCCGAACACGCCAAGCATCTCATTGATCAGGCCGCGCGGATTCAGCAGGAACGACCACAGCGTTCCCACCAGAATCGCGGAAGCAATCACCGGCACAAAGAGCGAGCTTTTAACGAAACCGCCGAACCGCCCGCGGAACAGCTCCGCCAGCACCGCCGCAATGATCAGCGAAAGGATGGTCTGCACCGGGACTGTCCCAAGCGTAAAGACGACGGTATTGATGAGGGACGCCTTGACATAAGGGTCCGACATCATTCTTACATAGTTATCCAGCCCCACCCACTGCGGCGCCTGCATCATGTTATACTTTGTAAAACTGAAATAGGCGCTCATGAGGATCGGCACAACAGAGAAAACCAGAATCAGGATCAGGCTTGGGAGAATATATAGGATCCCCTGCACTGCTTCCTTTTTGCGGTTGAGCATTCCTTTTCCTCCTCCCTTGCTTGAAAGCCCGCACAGGCAGGCGACCATGCGCCTGCCTGCACCGGTTTACGCTTGATTCAGCTCGTTTGATCAGCTCACATTCCCCGCATAATCCACCGTCTGCTGGATAGCCTGCTCGGGAGTCAGATCGCCGAGCATCATCAGCTGCAGGTTCTTATAAAGGGAATCCATCACCTTGTAGGAATTCGGGGCGACGGGCAAAGTGTGAAGGGTCTCCTCGTTCTCATAGATGGAAGCAAAGCGCTCGTTATCCAGGTATTTTTCGCTCTTGTTGATCGGCGGGAACGCGGAAAGCTCGGAATGGAACTTCTCCATGATCGCCGGGCTGGTGATGTGCTTCATCAGCTCCGCCGCCATCTCCTTGTTGTTTCCGGCCGCGTTCATGATCAGGGCGTCGGACGCGATCCACGTTGCCTGCTGCTCGCCCTTCAGGCTCGCGACATAATCCCAGTTGAGCCCGTTTTCCGTGTACAGGGCGGCCTGGTTGGTCGCTCCCATCGCCACCGCAACCTTGCCCGCCGCAAACTGGTCGCGCACGTCGTTGCCCGTCATGGCCATGGATTCATCCGGCAGCACGCCGTAAGTATAGCGCATGTCGTAGACATACTGGGCTGCTTTCACCGCGCCGTCATTCTGCATCAGCGCAACTTCGCCGTTTTCGTCAAAGATATCGCCGCCCGCCTGCCACAGATATGGGTAATAGATGCTGTTCAGCGCGCCGATTGCGGTATCGGCCCACTCCTGCGCAAAGGGGATAACGCCTTCTATGTTGGCATCCTTCACTTTGACGCAGACCTCGGTCAGATCCTCCCACGTCTCCGGCAGCTCCGTCACGCCGGCCTGCTCCAGGATATCCATATTGAAGAACAGGACGCGGGCATTGCCGACGATAAACGGGAGCGCATACTGTCCGCCCTTGATGTAGCCCAGATCATAATAGATATAATCCGCCGTATCCTCCTCGGTAAAATACGGGCTCAGTTCCTCGAGCGTACCCATGTCAATGAAATCGTTAAACATTTCATTGTACATATAACCGACATCCGGCCCCTGCCCGGAGGAGAAGGCTGTCAGGTATTTTTCCGCGTAATTGCCCCACGGCGTGATCTCGATACTCAGGGTAACATTGTTTTCCTCCGCCCACGGAGCCAGTGTTTCCGTCCACCACTGCTGATCGAGCGCCTCGCCGTCCGTGGCGTACGGCGGCATCCACAGCAGCAGATTGGAGGGCTCCTTTTCCTTTGTTTCCTCCGCCGCACTCTCTGTCTTGCTCTCCGCTGCGGCGGATTCCGTGCCGGTGGATTCTGTGCCGCCTGCCGTGGAGGAGGTGGTGTTTCCGGTACAGCCGCCCAAAAGACTTGCCGTCATCGCGCCAACCAAAAGGATACAAGCCAGCTTCTTCATTTTTTTCATGGTATTCTCCTCTTTTCTGTAAATGAAAGTCCGAATCATTTACCGGTTTTTGGATTTGTCTGCGATAGAACAAAGTCGTTTGCTGTTTCAGCGCGCCGCCGTGTTCTGTGTCTCTACCATACCGCCGGATCACCGTTCTGTAAATGAGCAATTTTTCTTTTTGGAGAAGAACATCCGTCTCTTTTTTATTCATTTTGCACATCTCCCTTTGCGCGGATCCCCTGCAATTTTTTAGAT
>HHCFC01400__coassemble_1478_pt1 | contig 23331 bp, 21 predicted proteins | sample HHCFC01400__metabat2_high_PE_024 | metagenome-assembled genome bin HHCFC01400
CCGGGAGAATTCAATGGTGGAGGTCAGCACCTGGAAAATTTCTCCGCGGGGACGCACCAGAATGCGATCCAGATTGCCGCTTTGAATGAGCCGGGGAAAGACGTCAAAGCCCCGGACAAAACATTCAGTCAGGGAAAAGGAGGTAAGAATCACGGAAAAACAGATCAAGATTTCCGAAAAAGAATAGTCCTGCACCGTGTGAAAACGGGTGAACAGAAAGAAGATGCTGAGGAAGGCGGTGAAGGAGACGAGAAACTGTCCCAGCGCCATCATGAAAAAGGATGCCTTGTACTGCATCTGACATTTCAGCTGCATGGCGACAAATTTAAAATAAAGCTTCATTTGTTATCCCCCCTGTACCACAACTTTTTTAAAGGCGCGGCGCATGAGAAGACGTCCCACAAGCACGAGGCCGGCAAGCCACGCGCATTGCACAGCCATACTCCACAGCGCCTGATCCCCCTGCATATAACCGGTGTAGATCAAAAAGGGTGTGTTCTGCATGGAGGCAAAGGGCAGGGCATAGAAAAACGGCTGGATGCTTTCCGGCAGAAAGGGGAGGGGAATAATCCCGCCCGCGAAAAATTCCACCACCGAGGTAGCGAGAAGCCGGATTCCCAGAGAGGAGATTGTGTAGAACGCGGAAAGATAGATGAGCATGGAAAAAGCAATCAGTACCAGAAAGCCCAGCAGCAAAGAGACAACAAACAGCAGGCCTGCCGTCCAACCGACGGGAAGGGTAACGGAATACGGGGCGGGCAGGAAAGCCGCCACCAGGAGGATAGGAACGCAGCGGAGCACGGTTCGGGAGAGACGAATTGCCATATTTTTTACAAACCACATGCTGTAGAGATCGCAGGGACGGCACAGTTCATAGGCGATCCCGCCGTTGAAGATACTGTCAAAAATGTCGTTGTCAAAGAACCACGCCATAAACATGGCGAGAAGCGCCTGCTGAAGCCACAGGTAAGTGGAGAGGGAAGAAAAAGGCATGGGAAAGCTGGATGCGTCACTCTCATAGAAGGCACGAAACAGCAGAATAGTCATCCCTCCCCAGGCAAACTGGGTGGAGATTCCCGCCCAGGCAGCCGTGCGGTATTGAAGCCCCGCCAGAAAGCGGATGCGGAAAAAGGAACTATACTGTTTCATATCGCAAACTCCTGGTACAGAGAAACCACGAGCTCGTCGATGCTTTCCCCTGTCACCGAAATATCTTTCACGCCGACCGCAGCGGAAATTCGGGAGATGGCTTCGGAAATGGAGAGGGTGCGGGTGTCCACCGAGAGAACGGCGCGCCCTTCCTTGTTCTCCTTCACCGTTATCTCTTCCCAAGAGGGGAGAACCCCTCCTTCATAGGCAACCGTCAAGGTTTTGTGGGAAGAATTTCGGGCTTTGAGATCCGAGAGAGAGCCGTCAAGCAGAATCCGCCCTTTCCCAATCAGAAGAATCCGTTCCGTTAAAGCCTCAATGTCCTGCATATCGTGCGTTGTAAGAATCACGGTGGTGCCGTTTTCCCGGTTAATGGCCCGGATAAAATCCCGCACGGCAAGCTTGGATACAGCGTCAAGGCCGATGGTTGGCTCGTCCAGAAAGAGAATTTTCGGATTGTGCAGGAGAGATGCCGCGATCTCGCACCGCATCCGCTGTCCAAGCGAGAGCTGGCGGGCAGGTGTTTTCACAATTTCTCCGATTTGCAGAAGTTCTGTCAGGCGGGACAATGTTTTGTGATAAGCTTGGCTGTCTACGCGGTAGATATCCCGGATCAGCTCAAAGCTGTCGATGACCGGTACATCCCACCAGAGCTGGGAGCGCTGCCCAAATACGACGCCGATTTCCCGGACGTGGGCAGTTCGCTCCTTCCAGGGAACACGCCCGTTGATCGTACACTCTCCACCGTCCGGCGTCAGAACACCGCTCATGATTTTGATTGTGCTGCTTTTTCCTGCCCCGTTTGGACCGATATAGCCGACCATTTCCCCATCACGGATGGTGAAGGAAACGTCCTGCAGGGCGTTGACGGTTTCATACTCCCTGCGGAACAGGGATTTCACAGCCTGAGAAAGCCCGGCACTGCGCCGGGAGACCCGAAAGGTTTTTTGAATGTGACGAAGTTCGATCATACGCCCTCCTTTTGGCTCGTTTCAAACGGAAAAGACCGTTCAGGAGCCGTCAAATCATAAAAATGGGGACAAAAAAACCCGAATGCAAAAGCATTCGGGTTTTGGTGCGCGAGACGGGACTTGAACCCGTACGTCATGCAACACACGCCCCTCAAACGTGCCTGTCTGCCAGTTCCAGCACTCGCGCATCTATTCGGTTTTTGCCGCGTCTCTCTCAGCGACGTTTACGATTATAGCATCCTCGGATCCGGTTGTCAAGAGAAAATTAAAAAATATTCTCTCTTTTTCGTCCTGTTTTTTCCAAACTCTCATTTACAGAATTTCCTCCACAAATTTAATCCCATCAAAACCTGAAAACATTTCCAGAAGCTTTGCGTGCGGAATCGGCTTTTCCAGCTTGATGGTAAACATAACGCCGATCAGATCGTTTTGCGTACGGTCCTTGCGGTTCATCTGTAAATCGCTCACCGTGATTCCATGTTCCCGAAGCATTTGAATAAAGCGCCCGATATCCTTCATAGAAGAAAATTCTGCAAAAAAATCCATCACTTTGGCTTTGGCAAGGAGAGACCATTCGATGCGGTGCATCACAGTCATTCCAATATAGATCAGAATCGTGCAGAGAATTCCCCCCAGATAAAATCCAATGCCGACAGCAAGGCCAATGCAGGCGGAAGCCCACAAGCAGGCGGCGGTGGTCAGGCCCTTGACTTGGCTGCGCCCTGTGACAATGATGGTTCCAGCGCCAAGGAAGCCAATTCCGCTGATCACCTGCGCCCCCAGACGGGCCGGATCTCCTGTGCCAAATACCTGAACCATATATTGACTGGTGCACATGACCAGAGCAGAGCCAACACAGACCGTCATATAGGTACGAAAACCGGCCGGACGTTTTTTTCGGCCGCGTTCCATGCCGAGAATACCGCCAAGTACCATGGAGAGGATAAGACGGAAAGCAATGGAAAGCAGGTGGTATTCGTGCAAATATTGGTCAACACTTCTTAGGATATCCAGCATGAAAAGTTCCCTTCTTGCGATAAAGTTTTCTATTCATTATACACCAAAACCGGAAAAAGAAAAGTGTCATCGTAAAATTTCTATGTAATTTCTTGAAGAAAAAACGCGAATATGATATACTAACTTAAAATTGTCCGGAAAAACCGGAGACGGAAAAATGTGATGAAGCATGGAGGAAGCTTTTTTGCAGGAAATCAATCATTCTGTCCGCGGCAGTGAAGCTGTTATGGACGATGTGGCGCAGATTATGAAAATACGGGCCAGAGGGGAGCGCCCCATGGCCTATGTCCATTCCTACGGCTGTCAGCAGAATGTGGCGGACGGGGAAAAAATCAAAGGGTTTCTCGAAGAAATGGGATTCGGCTTCACCGAGGATCCGGAGGAGGCCGATTTCATTCTGTTCAATACCTGCGCCGTGCGGGAGCACGCGGAGGATCGCGTGTTCGGAAATGTCGGCGCGCTGAAAAACACGAAGCGGCGTCATCCGTCTGTTATCATCGCGCTGTGCGGATGCATGATGGAGCAGGAGCATGTCGCGGAGCGTATCCGGCGCAGTTATCCCTATGTCAGCCTGGTGTTCGGGACACATGTGATTCACCGTTTCCCGGAACTCCTGCTGGAAACGCTGACAAGCGGAAAGCGCGTGTTTTCGCGCGGCGATGAGAGCGAAGATCGTGTCATTCATGAGGGACTCCCCATCCACCGCGACGGTTCCGTGAAGGCTTGGGTAACAGTCATGTATGGCTGCAATAATTTTTGCTCCTATTGTATTGTTCCGTATGTGCGCGGGCGGGAGAGAAGCCGCACGCCGGAAGCGGTGGAGGAAGAGTTTGCCGCACTGGTGCGCGCGGGATATAAGGATATCACGCTTTTGGGTCAAAACGTCAACTCCTACGGCAAGACGCTGGAGCACCCGGTTTCCTTCGCAGAGCTTCTGCGCCGCCTTGATCGCATCCCCGGCGACTACCGCATTCGTTTCATGACGTCCCATCCGAAGGACGCGACGCATGAGCTGATTGATACCATTGCGCAGGGAACGCATATCAGCCATCATCTGCATTTGCCGTTCCAGTCCGGAAATGACCGGATTCTGCGGGAGATGAACCGTCATTACGACAGGGCGAAATATCTGGATCTGATTCGCTATGCAAAGGAAAAGATCCCGGATCTTTCTTTGACGTCGGATGTGATTGTAGGCTTCCCCGGCGAGACGTACGAGGAATTTCTCGATACGGTTTCCCTTGTGCGGGAAGTGGAGTTCACCTCCCTGTTTACCTTTATTTACTCTCCAAGACGCGGCACCAGAGCCGCGGAAATGGACGATCCTGTTCCGGCTCAGGAGAAATCCCGCTGGTTCCAGGAGCTGTGCGCCGCGCAGGAGGAGATTGCCGCCAAAAGATGCCAGGCAGCGGTCGGTACCGTGCAGCGTGTGCTGGTGGAGGAGGAGGGAAAGCAGGAGGGCATGCTTTCCGGCCGTACAGACGGAAATGTGATTGTGGATTTCCCCGGTCCGCGGGAGCTGGCCGGAAGCTTTGCCGATGTCAAGATTACAGCTGCCCGCAACTGGATTCTGACAGGAGAGCTTGTTTCCCGGCAGCAGTGAAGCCAGGCTGTCTGGTCAACGCAATGTTCTGATATCATCTGTTCTAATCTAATTATATTTATAAAATTTGGAGGTATTCCCATGGATATGATCGAACTGGCCCGTGAAATCGGACGCGAACTGCAAAAGGACGAGCGGTATCTTGCCATGCGCAAGGCCAGCGAAGCCTGCGATGGAGACGCCGTGCTGCAAAACATGATCGGCGATTTCAATCTCAAGAGAATGGCGATCAACAACGAAGCCAACAAGGATGAGCGCGACGACAAGAAGCTTGAAGAGCTGAACAATGAGATCCGCCTGCTGTACGGCCAGATTATGCAGAACGACAGCATGCAGGCATACAATGCCGCGAAGCAGGATCTTGACGCTGTGCTTAACCGGATCAGCGCCATCATCAGCCAGTGTGCGGACGGAGCGGATCCGGATACCGCGGACTATGAGGAGCATAGCTGCGGCGGAAACTGCGGCTCCTGCGGCGGCTGCCACTAAGCGCCGCCCCCGCACGGCGGGAAAACAGCGAATTACGGCAACGGCATGCGGAGGGGAGACGTGGGCGGATCCCTTCCGCATGTTTTCCATTTTGGGTTGGAGGCAGAAGTATGGCAAATCTTTCGCCGATGATGCAGCAGTATGTGGAGATGAAGGAGAAGAATCCTGGGACGATCCTCTTCTTCCGGCTGGGCGATTTTTATGAAATGTTTTTTGACGACGCGAAGCTGGTTTCGCAGGAGTTGGATCTGACGCTTACCGGGCGGGACTGCGGACAGGAGGAGCGCGCGCCGATGTGCGGCGTGCCGTTTCACAGCGCAGAAAGCTACATTGCACGCCTGGTACAGAAGGGTTACAAGGTCGCCATTTGTGAACAAATGGAGGATCCTGCGGTGGCGAAAGGCCTTGTTAAGCGTGACATCATCCGCGTCATCACGCCCGGCACCGTTCTGGAAAGCAGCATGCTGGACGAGGCGAAGAACAATTACATCTGCTCTATCTGTACAGGAGGCGGGCAGGCGGGCTGCTGCTTTGCCGATATCTCCACAGGGGAACTGAATGCCTGTGTCCTTTCTGGCGGCGATCTGAGTGAGCAGCTGATCAATGAGCTGTCCCGCTTTTCTCCCCGGGAAATTCTTCTGAACCCTGGAGCGCTTGATTTTAAGGAGCTGCCCGCGTTTATTCGGGAGCGGCTCTCCGCGAGCCTGGAACTTCTTTCCGAAGAAGAGTTTGATTTGGAGGAAGCGCAGGAGGTTGTGGGCGATCAGTTTTCGGGAAAAACGCTGGATGATCTGGGGATCGCGCATCAACCGCTGATCACAGCGGCGCTTGGCGCGCTGCTTGGGTACTTGAAACGGACACAGCGCACAGGTTTGGAGCGCATGACGGAGCTTAGGCTGTACAGCGAAGCGCAGTACATGCGTCTGGATCTGAATGCCCGCCGCAATCTCGAGCTTTGTGAGACCATGCGTTCCAAAGAAAAGCGCGGTTCTCTTCTTTGGGTGCTGGACTGCACGCGCACCGCGATGGGGAAACGCCTGATCCGCAACTGGATTGAAAAGCCGCTGATCAGCCCGGGACAGATCACGCGCCGCCAGAACGCGGTGGAGGAGCTGGTGCGTTCCGCTGCTCTGCGTGACGATGTGCTGGAAGGCCTTTCCGGGATTCATGATCTGGAACGGCTGATGAGCCGGATTGTGTATGGCTCGTCGAACGCGCGGGAGCTTCGTTCACTTTCCGCGGCCCTGGCTCGTCTGCCGGTGCTCCGGGGAGCATTGGCAGGCGCACAGTCGGCTTTGCTCTGTTCCCTGCGGGATGAAATTGACCCGCTTGAGGATGTCTGTGACCTGATTGAGCGTGCCATCGATGATGATCCGCCTTTTTCCGTGCGTGAGGGCGGTTTGATCCGTCCCGGCTACAGCGAAGAGCTGGATCTGCTCAAGGGGGATATGACGAACGGACGCGGCATTATCGCGCAAATTGAAGCTAAGGAACGTGAGAGAACCGGGATTCCCAAACTGAAAGTTGGCTATAACCGCGTCTTTGGTTACTATATTGAGATCAGCAATTCTTATAAAGACCAGGCACCGCCGGAATACATCCGCAAGCAGACCCTTACCAACTGCGAGCGTTTTATCACCCCGGAGCTCAAGGAGCTGGAGGGGCGGATCCTTGGTGCACAGGAACATTCCGTGCAGATGGAGTACAATCTTTTCGATCAGGTGCGCAAGCGGACAGCCGGGGAACTGGCCCGGATCCAGAAAACGGCGGCTGCTGTAGCGCAGATTGACGTTCTGCGTTCGTTCGCGCAGGTTTCCGCCGCGCAGAATTATGTGCGTCCTTCGATCAATCTGGATGGACGCATCCAAATCCGGGAAGGACGCCACCCGGTTGTGGAGAAGCTGCTGGACGTGCCGTTTGTGCCGAATGATGTGACGCTGGATCGCGGGGAAAACCGTGTGGCGATCATCACTGGCCCGAATATGGCCGGAAAATCGACATATATGCGGCAGATCGCCCTGATTGTTCTGATGGCGCAGATTGGCTGTTTTGTTCCGGCATCCTCTGCGGATATCAGTATTACGGACAGCATTTTCACCCGCGTGGGTGCGTCGGACGATCTGGCTTCCGGGCAGTCTACGTTTATGGTGGAGATGAGCGAGGTTGCGGAGATCATTCGCAGCGCCACGCAGGATAGTCTCCTGATTCTGGATGAGATTGGGCGCGGAACCTCCACGTTTGACGGAATGAGCATTGCGCGCGCCGTGCTGGAATATGTGGCGGACAAAAAGCAGCTGGGAGCAAAAGCGCTCTTTGCCACACACTATCATGAGCTGACGGTGCTGGAGGACTTGGTGGACGGTGTGAAGAATTTCAACATCGCTGTCAAGAAGCGGGGCGACGATATTACCTTCCTGCGGCGGATTGTGCGCGGCGGAGCGGACGACAGCTTCGGCATTGAGGTGGCTAAGCTGGCGGGTGTCCCCAACAAGGTGATCACCCGTGCCCGGCAGATCCTGTCCGAGCTGGAGAATGGGCAGGCTGTGTCGCTGCCGAAAGGAAAAAACCGCAGGCAGGAGCAGGAAGTGCCGGATGCCATGCAGCTTGCCATGCTGCCGGGTGGGGAGCGCGAAATTATGGATCGCCTGCGCAGCCTTGATGTGAACACGCTCACACCAATCGAATGTATGACGCAGCTGTTTGAGCTGACCACGCTGGCGCAGAAGGAGTAACGGCATTTGGCGAAAGCAAAGGAGGAGCCCATGGGACGGATTCATGTGTTGGAAAAGCAGGTGGCGGAGCTCATCGCGGCGGGCGAGGTGGTGGATCGCCCCGCCTCCGTGGTGAAGGAGCTTCTGGAAAACGCGGTGGACGCTGGTTCCACCACCGTCACTGTGGAGATTCAGCATGGAGGCGTTTCTTATCTGCGGATTACTGATAACGGCTGCGGTATGGCGCCGGAGGACGTCCCGACCGCCTTTCTCCGCCATGCCACCAGTAAGGTAAACAGCCAGGAGGATCTGGAGGGGATCGGTACGCTCGGCTTTCGCGGGGAGGCGCTTGCCTCCATCGCGGCGGTGGCCCGTGTGGAACTGCTCACCCGTGTTGGGGAAGCGCTGGAAGGAACGCGCTATGTCATTGCCAGGGGTGAGGAGGAGGAATACACAGAGGCCGGATGTCCGGCGGGCACTACCATTGTGGTGCGGGACCTTTTTTTCAACACGCCCGCACGTATGAAGTTTCTGAAAAAGGATGTTGTGGAAGGCAATGCCGTTGCGTCCGTAATGGATAAAATCGCGCTTTCGCATCCCGAAATTTCCTTCCGCTTTGTGCGTGAAGGAAAGGAAACGCTCCACACGCCCGGTGATGGGGATCTCAAGTCCGCAATCTATGCCGTCTATGGCCGGGAATTTACACAAGGGCTGATTCCGGTGGATTATACCTATGGTGGCACATCCGTCAAAGGCTATGTGAGCCGTCCCGCGGCGGCGCGCCCCAATCGGAGTATGCAGAATTTTTTCCTTAACGGCCGTTACGTCAAGAGCCGCACCGCCATGGTTGCTCTGGAGGAAGCCTTCAAGGGCTCCCTGATGGTGGGGAAGATGCCTGCGTGTGTCCTGCATTTGACGGTATCGTGCCGCGCGGTGGATGTCAATGTTCACCCGGCAAAGATCGAGGTGCGCTTTGTCAACGAAAAGCCGCTGTTTGACTGTGTGTATCACGGCGTTAAAACAGCGCTGAATGAGGGTGATACCCCGCGTGTGGCGCAAATTCCCATCACGCGGCCTCCTGTTTTTGCCGGAGTCCGGCCGGAGGTTCGCCAGCTTTCCCTCTCCGAGCATCCAGAAGGCCCGGCAAGAGATGTGAGGGAGCAAACGTCCCGGCGGGAGGATAGTCCGGAGCCGGAAATCTCGGTGCCAAAACTGTCCCGCCCCTTTTCGTCCAGCGGGCATGGAACCGTTCGGGAAAAGTTTTCTCTTTCCTCCGCCGCCCTGCACAGAGAGGAGGACTTTGCTGTAGCCCGCCCGGTTCATCCGAAAGAGAGTGAGCCGTCGGAGATACCTGCAAAGGAGGGCGCTCCTCATGCTGTTTTGGAACCGTCCGTAGAGCAAATGCCGTTCCCGAAGGCTCCAGCGCTCTCCATTCTTTCCAATTCGCAGCCCGGGGACACGGTGCGGTTTTCGAAAACCCCCAGACCCGAGAGCATGATACAGCCGGAGCAAACGCCGGAGCCAGAGACACAGCCGGAGCCCTCGTTTCGCTTGGTAGGGGAGGCTTTCGGTACTTATGTGATTCTCGAAAGCGGGGATGATCTGATCTGGATTGACAAGCATGCGGCGCACGAGCGGATGATCTATGAGAAGCTGAAAGCTGAGCGCGGCGACGCGGATTGCCAGCTTTTGCTCGAGCCCGTTTCCGTGACACTTGAAAAAAATGAGTACGCCGCCGTTTTGGAGGCTAGGGAGCTGTGCCGGAAAGCCGGGTTTGAAATTGACGATTTCGGTGCGGGTACGGTGCTGGTGCGCACCGCCCCGCTGATTCTGGAGGGCGAGGGGATCGCGGATGCCGTGATGGAGATAGCGGGCTATCTCATGCGATCTAAAACCGATCTGACAACGGAAAAGCTGGACTGGCTTTACCACAATGTCGCTTGCCGGGCGGCGATCAAGGCGGGAGACGAGCTGTCACAGGAAGAGTTGACGGCGCTGGCTGCCCAGCTTGCCGCCCATCCGGAAATCCGCTATTGTCCGCACGGCCGTCCTGTTTCGATTGTTATGAGGCGGCGGGATCTGGAAAAGCAGTTTGGAAGGCTGCAATAAAATGTCCGTCAGATTTCGATTTTTTTCGCGGGCCTCTCGTTCTATGATAGAGGTAAGGCCCGCACGGTTCAGAAGGGAGGGAACCCATGCAAAAGGAAATGATACCGGTGATCGCGGTGGTCGGGCCGACAGCTTCCGGCAAAACAGAGCTGGCTATTCGGCTGGCCCAGCGTTTTGACGGCGAGGTGGTGTCTGCCGATTCCATGCAGATTTACCGAGGGCTTCCCATCAGCACGGCGCAGCCCTCTCAGGAGGAAATGTGTGGTGTGCCGCATCATCTGCTGGCGTTTCTTGACTGGGACAAGCCGTTCAGTGTGGCGGATTATGTGACGCTGGCCGGTCAGGTTATCCAAGAGATCCGGGCGAGAGGGCACCTGCCCATCGTTGTGGGTGGGACAGGCTTGTATGTATCCTCCCTTCTGCACAATATTTCCTTTTCAGAGGAACCGCGGGACAATGCACTGCGCGCAGAGCTGGAGCAGCGTGCACAGCAGGAAGGGGCGCTCATTCTTTTGGAAGAGCTGCGCAGTCTGGATCCGGAGACAGCGGCACGCCTTTCCCTCCGGGATGTAAAGCGGATTGTGCGTGCTCTTGAACTGTGCCGGCTGACGGGAAAAACCATGGCCAGCCTGCGGGAAGAGTCAAGACGCGAGCCTTCTCCATACCAAGCGTGCTGGATTGGTCTGACCTATGCGGATCGTTCCCTGCTGTACGATCGGATCAACCGCCGCGTCGGTGTGATGCTCGAAAACGGTTTGCTGGACGAAGCGCGCCGCTTGATGGAATTTCCCGGTGCAGCCACAGTCAAACAGGCGATCGGCTGCAAGGAATTTTTTCCCTGCTTCAGGGGAGAATGTTCACTGGAAGAAGCCGCGGACAGACTGCGGCAGGGCACAAGGCGTTATGCAAAGCGCCAGCTTACCTGGTTCCGCCGGGAGGAGGCGATCCATTGGATCGAGCGGGATCGAGTATCGGACGATCTGCTTTTGCAGGAAACTTCTTCCATAGTTGCAAAAGAACTGTCGATTCGTTATAATGAAGAGGAACCGGATTCCGGTGTGCCAGAAAAAAGCTTTGGAAATCAGGCGGCGGAAAGGGAGCGTGAGGTTTGAACAGTCCGTTGATCCGCAGGCTGGCAGCGTTCTGCGTCGCCTTTCTGCTTCTTTTTTACATCGGGTATCAGGTGTATAACGCCAACTATACCTCTGTGAAAACCGAGGTGGCCGTTTATGTGCAGGCGGACGATCCGGGAACTGCCGAAATCGTGCAGGCAACCGGAACAGCGGTGCGCAAGGAGAGCGTTATCCAGCAGCAGACAAACGGCGTGATCACCTATGTGGTGGAGGATGGCGGTAAGGTTTCCAAGGGCGGCACGGTTGCGGAGCTCTATGCAACGGAGCAGGACGCAGCCGCCCAGAAGCAGATTGAAACGCTGAATCTTCAGATTTCCCAGCTGCAAAGGCTTTCCTCTCCGGGCAGTACATACGCAGTGGATCAAGATTCTCTCACCAAGCAGATCAGTCAGAAGCTGATTGCGCTCCTGCAGACATCTGCATCCGGGGAATATGATTCTCTGGATGAGCCGAGGGAGGATCTTCTGTATGTCCTCAATGAACGTCAAATTGTAACCAACAAGGTAGCCAACTTCAACGATCGGATTGCGTCCCTGACGCAGCAGCGGGACGCGCTTACCGCAAACCGTCAGGTGCTGGGTACCATAACGGCTCCATCCGCAGGGACGTTTATCAGTGAAGTGGACGGCTATGAGTCCGTCTTTGACTACAGCTCCATACTCACCATCACACCGGAGCAGTATCAGGAAAAGCTGCAAACGCAGGTTTCTCCCCCGGCAGATGCGGTGGGGAAAATCTGCGGGGAATTCAAATGGTACTTTGTCTGTGTCGTTTCCGCTGAGGATGCAATGAAATTTATAGAGGGGAACGCTGTTTCTCTAAGCTTCCCCTTTGCCACCTCCGGCTCCGTAACGGCTGTTGTCCGCGCAGTCAATCAGGAAAGCATTGAGTCGCAGGCGGCGGTGGTACTGGAGTGCAGTACGATGAACGAAGAGCTTGCACGGCTGCGCACGGAAACCTGCGCTGTTTCCGTGACAGAGTACAGCGGCATCCGCGTCAGCCAGAAGGCGGTGCATTTCGCGGAGGTGACCCGAACGGTGGAAAATGAGGACGGGGAGGAAACCACGGAGACGCGGGAGGTCAAGGGTGTGTATGTGATGCACGGAAGCGAGATAGTATTCCGGCAGATCGTTCCGCTTTACAGCACCTCAACGTATGTAATCTGCGATCCGAACCCGGATCCGGAGGAACTGATGACGTCCGAGACGGTACAGCTTTATGATGAAATTGTGGTGGAAGGGACCGATTTGTATGACGGAAAGGTTGTCAAGTGAGCTGGAACAGAGATTCCGCGATGTGGAAGAAAACTATAAAAGGATTTGCGCCGAGCTGGAAAAGGCCGCCCTGGATTCCGGACGCTCTCCGCAGGAGGTGACGCTGCTGGCGGCCACAAAGACGGTCCCGGTGGAGGTCATCAATCACGGGATTGCGCTGGGAATCCGGCACATCGGGGAAAACCGGGTGCAGGAGCTGTGTGAAAAATACGACGGCTATGCGCCGGTGGACGTACAGTTTATTGGCCATTTGCAGACAAACAAGGTGCGCCAGCTGATCGGCCGTGTCAGCATGATTCAGTCTGTGGACAGCGTACGTCTGGCCCAGGAAATCTCGCGGCAGGCGGAAAAGGTGGGTACGCAGATGGATATTCTGCTGGAGGTCAACATCGGGCGCGAGGAAAACAAATCGGGTGTTCTGCCCGAGGCGCTGCCGGAACTGCTTGAACAGGCTGCCGCTCTGCCGTGTGTCCATGTGCGCGGTTTGATGGCGATTCCGCCCGCGGAAGCTTCCAGAGAGGAGACGATCCGCTTTTTTTCCAGAATGACACAATATTTTATTGACATAAAGCAGAAAAGAATAGATAATGTTACTATGGATTATCTGTCAATGGGCATGTCGGCGGACTTTGCGGATGCGATACGGGCAGGCGCCAATCTGGTGCGGGTCGGTTCTGCTCTGTTTGGTCCCAGAAATTACCATTAATTCCCTTTGGAGGGATGAAATTAGACAGCCGGGAGGTTTGGATCATGGCAGGGTTTGTACAGAAAATTAAAAATATGTGGAGTCCTCCGGACGACGAGTACGATGAGTATTATGAAGAGGACGATCGCGAGGAAGACGAGGACATTACCCCGATCGAAACCCGGGACAGAGAAACCTCAAGACATTCCTCTTCCGCTTCCTCCGGGAATAAGGTCGTCAATATTCACGCAACGGCTCAGCTTCAGGTTGTGCTCTTCAAGCCTCAGAATTTTGCCGAGGAGACGCGCGCCATTGCGGACGAGCTTTTGAAAATGCACACGGTAGTGCTGAATCTGGAAAATACGGAAAAGGATGTTTCCCGCCGCATTATCGATTTCCTGTCCGGTGTGGCCTATGCCAACGGTGGTAAGATTAAGCGGGTGGCAACCAATACCTATATTATTATTCCCTACAATGTGGATCTGACAGGCGACGATCTGATGGACGAGCTTGAGAACAACGGAGCTTACTATTAAGATGGAAGCCGGCCAGGATGCTGTGCTGACGGCTCGCCTTTCCGACGCCGTCAGGATGGCGGAACAGAAAAACAGATGTCATTTCGTAGGCTTTCTGGATGAAAGAGAAGCGGAGATTGCGCGTGGTGTGATGCGCCGTCTGCGCTTTGACCGTTTCCTGCTGTGGGGCGGTCACGAGGAGGCGGAGCGCGTCCTGTTCGGCGCGTTTCCGTCCTATTTGGATCCGGAGCCGTCCGCTTTTCCGCTGGCAGCGATCACCGCGCGCTTTCGCCGTGAGGACGCCCTCTCGCATCGCGATTTTCTGGGCGGCCTGCTCTCCCGGGGGATCCAGAGGGAGGCGCTGGGAGACATCCTGCTGGAAGAGGGCAGGGCGGTCTTTTTTGTGCGCGAGGAGGTTGCGTCTTTTCTTGTCGGGCAGACGGAGAAAATTGGGCGTACCGGCGTAAAGCTGATGGAGGGAGCGGAAGAACCATTTCCGCGGGCGCACCGTTTTGAGGAGCTTTCCGCTGTGGTGGCTTCTCCCCGTTTGGACTGTGTGACAGCGGCGCTCGCAGGTCTGAGCCGCGAAAAGGCTGCGGCAGCCATTGCCGCGGGATTGGTGACGCTCAATTACCGTGAGGAAACCTCTGTCTCCTGCCCGGTGGAGGAAGGAGCAAAGCTTTCTGTCCGGGGAAAAGGAAAATTTGTGATTGACCGCCTGGGACCCTATACAAAAAAGGGACGGCTTTGCCTGACAGGCAGAAAATATGTCTGAGCAGCGGCTTGGACGGATCAAAGCAGGGAAAGGGGACGCAGGGACATGCTTTCGTTGAACGATATTACAAACGTCAGCTTCCGTAAGGCCGGTTTCTCCGGTTACCGGCCGGAAGATGTTGACGCTTTTATCGATCAGGTGCGGGACACAGTGGAAGAGCTGACGCAGAAGAGTCTGGCGCAGCGGGAAGAGATGGAACGCATCGAAGAAGAAAAACGCCAGATGCAGAAGAAAATAGAGCTTCTGGCCGGAAAGATTGAGGACTACCGCAGCGAAGAGGACGAGATCAAGAACGCGCTCGTCAGCGCGCAGAAGCTTGGAGACGCTTCCATTCGGGAAGCGCGCCACAAGGCTGAAATCATCCTCAAGGATGCGAACCTCAAAGCGGAACACATTGTCGCCGGAGCAGAGGAGCAAATCCAGCAGCAAAAGCAGCAGATGGCCGATTTGAAAAAGCAGGTAGCGGAATTCCGCGCGCAGCTTTTGGAAATGTATCGCCGCCATTTGACGCTGATAGACGCTCTTCCGGGGGAGAAGAAGGAAGAGCCCGCGCCTCAGTCCGCGCCCTCCATCCCGGAACCCGCGGTGGATGCGCCCGAGGAGGAGCAGGTGGAGCTTGAGCCTGCCTTCTTTGAACAGCGCCCCACGCCTGTCCCTGAGGAGGTTCAGGAGCCGACGCTGGAGTTTCAGGCTAATGTGTCGAATTTTGATGAATTCTAACGCAATCAATATTACAAATACAGGAGAGAAAAAGACATGGCCCAGGATTACAAAAAGACGCTGAACCTCCCCGAGACGGATTTTGCCATGCAGGCGGGACTTCCCAAACGGGAGCCCGGCATGCTGGAGCAGTGGGAGAAGGATGGAATCTATGAGAAGCTGATGGAGAAGAACGAAGGCAAGCCGCTTTTCGTTCTGCATGACGGCCCTCCGTATGCCAACGGCGACATTCATCTCGGCACGGCGCTGAATAAGACGCTCAAGGATTTCATCGTGCGCTACCGCAACATGGCCGGCTTCAAGGCCCCCTATGTGCCGGGCTGGGATACGCACGGCCTTCCCACGGAGCTGAAGGCCCGCAAGAAAGCGGGTGTGGGGAATTCCACCACCATTTCGGACGTGGAACTCAGAAAGATTTGCCGCGAGTTCGCCATGATGTATCTGGACGGGCAGCGCAACCAGTTCAAGCGTTTGGGCGGCATTGGTGATTGGGATCATCCCTATATCACGCTGACCCATGATTTTGAGGCCAAGCAGATTGAAATTTTCTCTGAGATGGCAACCAAGGGTTACATCTATAAAGGGCTCAAGCCGGTTTACTGGTGCCCCGACTGCAAGACGGCGCTGGCTGAAGCAGAAATCGAATATGCCGAGGATCCTTGCGTGTCCGTGTATGTCAAATTCCGCACAGTGGACGACAAGGGCCGTTTTTCCGCTCTTGGCATTGATCCGTCCAAAGTGTTCTTTGTGATCTGGACGACGACAACCTGGACGCTGCCGGGCAACTTGGCAATCTGCCTTGGCCCCGATTTTGAATATTCCCTTCTGCGCTGCGGTGACGAATATTATGTGATGGCGGCGGCTCTCGCGGAGAATGCAATGAAGGCAGCGGGCATTGAGGAATATGAGACAGTCGCCTCCTTCCGTGGAAGCGATCTGGAATATATGAAGGCGCAGCATCCCTTCCTCGATCGTACCAGCCTGGTGATCGTGGGCGACCATGTTACCCTGGAAAGCGGTACGGGCTGTGTTCACACAGCTCCAGGCTTCGGTGTAGAGGACTTCGATATCTGCAAGAAGTATCCGGAAATCGAGATTGTGGTGCCGGTGGACGCCGATGGCCGCCTGACGGCGGAGGCCGGACAGTTTGCTGGTCTGACCACCTCGGAGGCCAATAAGGTGATCGGCGCGCATCTGGAGGAGACGGGCGCCATGCTGGCAACCCAGCGGATCGTTCACCAGTATCCGCACTGCTGGCGCTGCAAGAACCCGATTCTGTTCCGTGCGACAGAGCAGTGGTTCTGCTCTGTGGACGCGATCAAGGAAAAAGCTGTCGAAGAGATCAATAAGGTACAGTGGATTCCCGGATGGGGCCGCGATCGTATCACCGCGATGGTGGAGGATCGCAAGGATTGGTGTATTTCCCGTCAGCGCCGCTGGGGTGTCCCGATCCCGATTTTCTACTGCAAGGACTGCGGTGAGCCGCTGATCGACAAGGATGTGATGATGCACATTTCCGCTATCTTTGCGCAGGAAGGCTCCGACGCCTGGTATGCAAAGCCGGAGTCTGAGCTTCTGCCCGCTGGGACGGCCTGCAAAAAGTGCGGCTGCACATCGTTTGAAAAAGAGCGCGATATTATGGACGTCTGGTTCGACTCCGGCGTTACGCATGCGGCTGTGGCCGATCAGCGGCCGGAGCTGCACTGGCCGGCGGACCTCTATCTGGAAGGTGCGGATCAGTACCGCGGCTGGTTCCAGTCCTCTCTGCTGACGTCTGTTGCATGGCGCGGCCAGGCGCCGTACCGCAGTGTCGTCACGCACGGCTGGGTTGTGGACGGCGAGGGACGCCAGATGCATAAATCCGCCGGCAACGGAATCGATCCCCAGGAAGTGATCGATCAGTATGGCGCGGATATCCTGCGTCTGTGGGTGGCTTCCTCTGATTACCATGCGGATATTCGTATTTCCAAGGAAATCCTCAAGCAGCTTTCCGACGCATATCGCAAGATCCGCAATACCGCGCGTTTTATTCTCGGCAACCTCAAGGATTTCGATCCGAATACCGATATGGTTCCCGATGAGAAGCTGTTCCCGATCGATCTCTGGGTGCTGAAAAAGCTGGAAGGCGTCATGCAGCGCTGCCATGAGGGATATGAGGGGTACGAATTCCATCAGGTCTATCATACGGTTCATAATTTCTGCGTTGTGGATCTGTCGAACTTCTATCTGGATGTTGCAAAGGATCGTCTCTATACGGAAAAGGCGGACAGCCTGACACGCCGCGCGGCACAGACGGCCATGTATCGCGTTCTGGACGCTCTCACCCGTCTGATTTCCCCGATCCTCGCGTTTACCTCCGACGAAATCTGGCATGCCATGCCGCATGATGCTTCAGCGGATCCGGCCTGCGTGCTCTTTAATGAGATGCCCCGAACGAGCGGAATTACCGTGGATGAGAGCTTTATCGCGCGCTGGGATCGCATCCATCAGATTCGTGACGACGTAAAGAAGGCTCTGGAAGCAGCCCGTAAGGAAAAGATCATCGGTTCGTCGCTTGACGCAAAGGTACGCCTTTTCTGCGACGGTGAGCTGTATGAGTTCATTTCTTCCATGAAGGAGGAGCTGATCCCAGTCTTTATCGTCTCGCAGCTTGAAGTGGAGCAGGGAGGAACGGGTGAGCACGCTGGTGAGGCGGTTCCCGGACTTTCCATGACCGTATCCCATGCAGAGGGTGAGAAGTGCGCCCGCTGCTGGTGCTACAGCAATACAGTCGGCACATCTGCGGAGCATCCGGATCTTTGCAGCCGCTGCGCATCTGTAATGGAATAAAATAGTTTGCCGTGGCATGAAGATGTGCGGCGTATGAGAAAGAACAAAGGCGGGCAGGATATCCGAAAAAGGGCTGCCCGCCTTTTGCACACCAAGGAGGAAGATAACCGTGCCGATTCTGATGATAGGACTTGCCGTTGTGCTGGCTGTCGTGGATCAGATCCTGAAATATGTTGTGGTTCAAAATCTCAAACCGGTTGGAACGCATGTCCTGATTGAGGGACTGCTGGATTTTACTTATGTGGAAAACCGGGGAGCCGCATTCGGAATTTTAAGCAATCAGCGTTGGTTTTTCATCATCATGACTGGGATTCTGATGGTGGTCATTTTGATCCTGCTGTTCCGCTACCATCATCACACAACGCTGACTTATCTGGCAAGCGCGCTGATTTTGGGCGGAGGGCTTGGCAATATGGTGGATCGCGTGTGGCTGGGCTATGTAGTGGATTATATCCATGTCTCGTTTTTTCCGCCCGTATTTAATTTTGCGGATTGTGCCGTTGTCATCGGAACGGCTTTGTTTGTGATCCATGTTCTCTTTTTTGCGGAGAAAAAGCCGGCGGGTGAGCCGGTTCTGCGGAGAAAACGCTGAGATGGCGCGCACCGAGGAATTGGCTGTTCTTCCGGAGGAGGAAGGCCAGAGGTTGGATCGTTTCCTTGCGGGAAAAATGGAGGATTTGACACGAACGGCGGTAGAAAAACTGACGGAGGCAGAAGCGGTGCAGAAGGACGGAAAACCGCTGGCGAAATCCTACCGTGTAAAGGCGGGAGACCGCATCCTTGTGACCATTCCGGATCCTGTTTCGGCAGATGTGCTTCCCGAGGAGATCCCTCTTGCCATCGTGTATGAGGATGAGGATCTTTTGGTGGTGAACAAGCCCAAGGGGATGGTAGTGCATCCCGCGGCGGGAAATCCTTCCGGAACACTGGTGAATGCCCTTTTGGCGCATTGCAGGGGCTCGCTTTCCGGGATCGGCGGGGTGATCCGCCCCGGAATTGTCCACCGGATCGACAAGAATACAAGCGGGCTTCTGATAGTCGCAAAGAATGATTTTGCACACCTGCGCCTTGCGGAGCAGATCAAAGCCCATACATTCACGCGTACTTATGAAGCAGTGGTCTATGGTTCGCTGCGGGAGGACAGCGGCACAGTGGATGCGCCGATTGGACGGCATCCGGTGGAGCGAAAAAAAATGGCGGTTACACAGCAGCATTCCCGTTCTGCTGTCACGCATTATGAAGTTCTGGCACGCTATCCGGGTTTTACCCATGTGCGGCTTCGGCTGGAAACAGGCCGCACGCACCAGATCCGGGTGCACATGGCCTATCTGGGGCATCCGGTCGCGGGAGATGAAGTCTATGGGCCAAAGAAAGTGCTGACTGAGCTGCATGGCCAGTGTCTGCACGCCAAATCCATTGGATTTGCTCATCCGCGGGATGGGCGCTGGATGGAATTTGACAGCGAGCTGCCCTCCTATTTTACCGCGTTTCTGGAAAAGCTGCGCCGTAAGGCGGGTGGGGAAAGAGGCGAAGAAGCATGAAATGGGATCAAATCCTGATTGCAAGCGACATTGACGGGACCCTTTTGCCGGGTGGGCGTGAAATTCCGGAACGCAACCTTTCTGCTCTGCGCCGCTTTGCGGAGAAGGGCGGGCGTTTCACATTGGCGACGGGCCGTTCCATTGGATCTGCCGGGCAGTTTCTGGACCGTCTGCCCGTGAATGCGCCGGCGATCTGTCTCAATGGCGCTTTGCTCTACGACTACAAACAGCAAAAGGTATTGGAGTCCTGCCCTCTTGCCAAGGAGAAGGCTGCTCCTTTGCTCAAGCAAATGTATGATCGCTTTCCCACACTTGGGATGGAGTGTTTTTATCAGGACAGCATAGGAATTGTCCGGCGTACCTCGTACATCAAAAACACAAAGACTCCGGAATTATATTCCTTTACGGATGGTGTGGAGACGGCCTGTTTTGCCCCCTGGATGAAGCTGTTTTTCGGGGGAGATCCTGCCCTTGTTCAGGAGGCGATGGCCTTTGCGGAGACTCTGCCGCACGACGGCCTGCGGTTTGTGTTTTCCTCGGAAAACTATCTGGAAATCCTCCCGTCCGAAGCCAACAAGGGGAAGCTGCTCCGCAAACTTGCCGCATATCTGGGAATCCCGCTGGAGCAGGTGTATGCCATTGGGGATTTCTATAACGATGAGGAACTGCTGCAAGCCGCCGGACACGCGGTGGTTCCCGCAAACGCTCCGGAACAGCTGCAAAAACAGGCGGAGCTGGTGGTGTGCTCCTGTACGGATGGCGCGCTCGCGGATTTGGTGGAGTATCTGGAACAGCTCTGCTCCGATTGTCCGTGAAAGCGGGCAGGGAGGAGAGAGACATGGACAAGGAATCGGTGCAAACGCGCATCCTAATCGGTACGGCGCTCCTCTTGGCGGCTGTACTGGTAGCTTATCAGGCTTTCTTTGTCCCGGAGGTGACACGTCCTGTGGTGGTGAGTGTTGTTTCCGAGGAAGCCTCCTCCTCTCCGGAATGGCCCGTGAATCTTAACACGGCTACCTTGGAGCAGCTGGATACGCTTCCTGGCATAGGGCCTGTGACTGCGCAGGCAATTCTGGACTATCGGGAAGAGAATGGACCGTTTACTTCCGTGGAGGAACTGGAACAGGTCTACGGAATCGGAGAAAAGACACTGGAAAAGCTTCGCGATTCTGTTACGGTGGAATAAAGAGGAACGCCCCTTCTCTCTGCGTCAAAGACAGGGAGAGGGGGCGTTTTTATGCTTGTGAGGAGTTTTTCGACATGTGATCGACGCGGAGTGTGCGCACCGCGTTGAGTACAGCCAGCACCATCACGCCAACGTCCGCGAAAATCGCCGCCTGCATGCCGGCTTTTCCAAGGGCACCGAGAAGCAGGCAGACGATTTTCACACTGAGCGCAAAGATGATGTTTTCCTTTACGATCCGCAGGCACTTGCGTGCGATCCGCATGGCAAGAGAAATCTTGCGGGGATCGTCGTCCATCAGCACCACGTCCGCCGCTTCAATAGCCGCATCGCTTCCCATGGCGCCCATGGCAATGCCGACGTCAGCGCGGGTAAGGACAGGCGCATCGTTGATGCCGTCTCCCACGAAAGCGAGGGTGCTTTTCTGGGGCTTGGCGGCCAGGAGGCGTTCCACATGCTCTACTTTGCCATCGGGAAGAAGGCCGCTGTGGATTTCATCTATTTTCAGTGCGCTGCCCACAGCCTGCGCCGCTTTTTCCGAGTCTCCGGTCAGCAGGACCGTACGAATTCCCTGCGCTTGGAGCTCTTTCATAGCCTGCATCGAGGAGGCCTTGAGCTGATCGCTGATCACAATAGAGCCCGCAAAGCTGCCGTTTACCGCGAGATAGACGATGGTGCCTGGGTGGGTGTTTTCTGTAAAGGCAACGTGGATGTGGTTCATCAGGCGGGCATTTCCGGCGGCAACCTGTTTTCCGTCCACCCAGGTAATCACGCCGCTGCCTGCCAGCTCCTCGCTCTCTCCAACGCGCTCCAAATCCAGCGGGTGCGCACAGGCGTCGCGCAGGCTGCGGCTGATTGGATGGTTGGAATAGACTTCCGCCAGCGCGGCCAGTTCCAGAAGATCGCCCGCATCCCATCCCGGAGCGGGCGTCATTTCGGTGACGGTAAATACGCCCTGGGTGAGCGTCCCGGTTTTGTCAAATACAATGGTTTTGGTGCGCGCCAGCGATTCCAGATCCGTGCCGCCCTTAACAAGGATTCCCGCCCGGCTTGCCCCGCCAATCCCGCCGAAGAAGGAAAGTGGAATGCTGATGACCAGCGCGCAGGGACAGCTGATCACAAGGAAGGTCAATGCACGGCTGATCCATTCCGGCCAGTTTCCCAGAAATAGCGGCGGAAGAACAGCAAGCAGCACTGCTCCAATGCAAACAATAGGCGTATAGTAATGGGCAAAGCGTGTGATAAAATTTTCCGTTTTGGACTTTTTCAAACTGGAATTCTCCACTAACTCCAGGATCCGGTTGACGGTGGATTCCTCAAACGGCTTTGTCACACGAATGCGCAGAAGGCCGGAAAGGTTCACGCATCCGCTGATGACATCGCTGCCCGGAACCACATCACGCGGGAGGCTTTCCCCCGTGAGAGCGCTTGTATTGAGAGCGGACACACCTTCCAGGACCGTTCCATCCAGCGGAATCCGCTCTCCCGGCCGGACAACAATGCAGTCGCCCGGCTGTACCTCCTCGGGATCCACCTGAACGATCTGCCCGTCACGCTCCACGTTGGCGAAATCAGGGCGGATATCCATCAGGGAAGCAATGCTGCGGCGGCTTTTTCCGACGGCATAGCTCTGAAACAGCTCGCCGATTTGATAGAAGAGCATCACCTCAACGCTTTCCTCGTATTGCCCCAGAACCAAAGCGCCGATGGTGGCAATGGACATCAGGAAATTTTCATCAAACACTTCCCGGTGAAAAATCCCAAGAACAGCTTTTCGCAGGATATCCCAGCCAATCAGCAGGTAGGGAATCAGGGTGAGGAGGAGACGCGCCCAGCCTTCAACGGGAAGCGGATGCAGTGCGAGCGTAAGCACTGCTGTGAGTAGAATGCGAATCAGAATAGTCTTTTGTTTCCTGTTCATTTCAGCGATGCCTCCTCAAAGGGGCGGGAGAGCATGGACTCAGCTCTCCCGCCGTTTTTTACAGATAAATCTCACAGTCAGGCTCCACCCGCTTGCATGTCCGGATGACTTCTTTCAGGACGCTGTCAAAGCGGTCCTCATCAGCCTCCAGAATCAGCCGCTGGCTCATAAAGCTGATAGCCGCATCCGTTACACCGTCCAGCTTTTTCACGGCACTTTCCATCTTGGCGGCGCAGTTTGCGCAGTCCACATCAATCTTCAGCTTCTTTTTCATCGTGAGCACTCCTTTTCTGCAAATTATTCCGCAATGTGGTCCAGCCCCAGGGCGATCATGCTCCGCACATGATCATCATCCAGAGCGTAAAAAACGGTTTTGCCTTCCCGCCGAAAACGCACCAGCTTACTGCTTTTTAAAATCCGAAGCTGGTGGCTGACAGCAGAGGGGGTGGTATTGAGGCATTGAGCAATGTCATTGACGCACAGTTCGTTTTCAAACAGCGCATATAGAATTTTCACCCGCGTTGTGTCGCCGAATACCTTGAACAGCTCTGCCAGATCATACAGCACTTCATCATCCGGAAGGCTTTCCCGTGTCTGTGCCAGAGCTTCGCTTTCCGGCGGGGCGGATTTATCGGAAACGTCCGAAAACTGGTTGGAGAGGGAAGTCATGTATTAGCCTCCTTTGAATATTTGAATATCTGTTCAA
>HHCFC01400__coassemble_1479_pt1 | contig 23313 bp, 24 predicted proteins | sample HHCFC01400__metabat2_high_PE_024 | metagenome-assembled genome bin HHCFC01400
GAAAAATCAGCGCCATGTGTGCGACGCGGAGCTTCTGGTGCTTGCAAAAGCGCTGCATGTTTCCATGGAGTGGCTGGTCGGCGATACCGATCTCTTTCCGCAAATACCGGAAAAGGAAGGAGCACAGGATGCTGTGCGCTGAAATTTTTGGGGATAAACGAAAACCTCCCTGCGATCCTGGGATCACAGGGAGGTTTTTTGTGTCTGGAAAGGGCCTGCGCGGCACGGAAAAATTCGCTTCGCTCTTTTTCTCGCCCTTTGCTGGCTTCGCACGGTTTTTTAGGGGCTCTGCCCCTAACCCCGCAAGCCTTTTGAAAAAGGCTTGACCGAAAACTTTCGGGCGGCTCCGCCGTGCTCTTATTTAGAATGATACTCTGCGCAGGTGCATTTCTTGAATTTCTTGCCGCTGCCGCACGGACACAGATCGTTCGGACCGATCTTCTGGCCCTTGCGCACAGGCCGTTTTACGTCAGAGTCGTCCGCGTTTGTGGAGGTGGGCTTTGCCACCTGCTCACGCTTCGGCTCCTCCTGCGTGCGGATGCGTACCGTCAGCATCATGCGCGCGGTATTCTCGCGGATCGTGCGGATCATGGCCTCAAACATGTCAAAGCCCTCCACACGGTACTCCACAACAGGATCACGCTGTGCGTAGGCGCGCAGGCGAATGCCGCGCTTGAGCTCCTCCATTGCGTCGATGTGATCCATCCACTCGGAGTCCACGTTCTTGAGCAGTACCACACGCTCCAGCTCGCGGGTGATCGTCTCGCCGAACTGGCGCTCACGGTTCTCGTAGATCAGGTGGGCGCGCTCAGTGATGGTTTTCACAACGAATTCGGGATCCAGATCCTCGATCTCCTGCTTGGTGAAGTTGAGGTCGTCCGGCACGAGCAGCCAGCCAAGGTAATAGTCCTTGAGACCCTGCAAATTCCACTCGTCATGCACCGTCTCGGCGGGCAGGAAGCGGTGGACCTGCTCCTCGATCGACTGATCGATCATCTTGAGGATCTGGTCGCGGATGTCCTCGCCGTCCAGCACCTGGTTGCGCTGCTGGTAGATGATCTCACGCTGGCGGCTGAGCACATCGTCGTATTGCAGCACGTTCTTGCGGATGCCGAAGTTGCGGCTTTCGATCTTGCGCTGTGCGCCCTCGATGGTGTTGGAGAGCATCTTTGTCTCGATCGGCGTGTTCTCGTCCACGTTCAGACGATCCATCATCATGGTGATGCGTTCGCCGCCGAACAGGCGCATCAGATCGTCCTCGAGCGAGATATAGAAGCGGCTCATGCCCGGATCGCCCTGACGGCCGGAACGGCCGCGCAGCTGGTTGTCGATCCGGCGGGATTCATGGCGCTCCGTGCCGATGATATACAGGCCGCCCGCCGCGCGGACCTCCTCGGCCTGCTTGTCGGTGATAGCCTTGTATTTTTGGTTGAGCTCCTCAAACGTCTTGCGTGCGGCGAGGATCTCTTCGTTGTCCGTCTCGGAATAGCTGTCGGCCTCGTTGATCAGCTCCTCGGAGAACTGCATGCGGCGCATCTCGGCCTTGGCCATAAACTCCGCGTTGCCGCCCAGCTTGATGTCGGTACCGCGGCCCGCCATGTTCGTCGCGATCGTGACGGCGCCCTTCTGGCCTGCCTGCGCGACGATCTCGGCTTCCTTGTCGTGATATTTCGCGTTGAGCACCTCATGCTTGACTCCGCGCTTTTTCAGCAGGGAGGAAAGCTGCTCGGATTTTTCGATGGAGATCGTGCCCACGAGAACAGGCTGTCCCTTCTCATGGTGCTTGATGATGTCTTCAATCACGGCGTTGAACTTGCCGCGCTCGGTCTTGTAGACCACGTCCGGCTGATCCTTGCGGATCATGGGGCGGTTTGTCGGGATCTCCACAACGTCCAGCTTGTAGATCTCGCGGAACTCCTCCTCCTCGGTCATGGCCGTGCCGGTCATGCCGGAGAGCTTGTCGTACAGGCGGAAGAAGTTCTGGAAGGTGATGGTCGCGAGCGTCTTGCTTTCGTGGGCGACCTTCACGCCCTCCTTGGCCTCGATCGCCTGGTGCAGGCCTTCGTTGTAGCGGCGGCCGTACATAAGACGGCCCGTGAACTCGTCGACGATGATAACCTCGCCGTCCTTCACCACATAGTCAATGTCACGCGTCATGACGCCGCGCGCCTTGATGGCCTGGTTGATGTGGTGCTGGATCGTGATGTTGTCGGGGTCGGTGAGATTGTCCAGCTTGAAGAAGGCTTCCACCTTGTGCACGCCGTTCGGGGTCAGGGTGGCCGTCTTGGCCTTCTCGTCCACGAGGTAGTCGGCGTCGGCGTAAATTTCGTCGTTGTCGGCCTTCTCGTCCAGCTCCGCCACCTTCACCATGCGCAGTCCCTTCGCGCAGGTGTCGGCCAGCTGATACAGCTCGGTCGACTTGTCGCCCTGGCCGGAGATGATCAGCGGGGTACGCGCCTCGTCGATCAGGATCGAGTCCACCTCGTCGACGATGGCGAAGTTGTGGCCGCGCTGCACCTTGTTTTCCTTGTAGATCACCATGTTGTCGCGCAGGTAGTCAAAGCCGAACTCGTTGTTCGTGCCGTAGGTGATGTCCGCGGCATAGGCCGCCTTGCGCGCGTTGTTGTCCAGATCGTGGACAATCAGGCCCACCGTCAGGCCCAGATAGCGGTATACCTTGCCCATCCACTCGGAGTCGCGGCGGGCAAGGTAGTCGTTTACCGTGACGACGTGCACGCCCTTGCCGGAGAGCGCGTTGAGATAGGCGGGCAGGATGACGGTCTGCGTTTTGCCTTCACCGGTTTTCATTTCCGAGATGCGCCCCTGGTGCAGCACAATGCCGCCGAGGATCTGCACGGGGAAGTGCGGCGTGCTCAGCACGCGGCGCGTTGCCTCGCGGCAGACGGCGAAAGCGTCCGGAAGAATGTCGTCGAGCGTCTCCCCGTTGGCGAGGCGTTCCTTGAGAACGGCGGTCTGTCCGCGCAGCTCGTGCTCGGAGAGGGCTTCGTATTTCGGCGCGAGGGCGAGCACCTCGTCGCACAGAGGCTGGATGCGCTTGAGCTCGCGTTTGCTGTAATTACCGAAGAATTTGGCGAGAATATTTGCCATGCTTTTTATCACCTCAAGTGTTTCTAAGGCTCTGCGCCCGCACTTGCGGCCGTTCGGCCATTATCTTATCCATTATAGCATACGGGGGATGAAAAAAAAAGAAAATTCAGAAGATTTTGCCTCCCGTGAAGCCGAGAAAGGCCAGGGAAAGCACGGCGATCGTCAAAAGCGCGGCGGGAAGGCCGCGAAAGCATGCGGGCGCGTCCTGGCTGGAGCAGCGATCATAGGCCGGAGCGAGGATCAGCGAGGCCAGATAAAACATCAGTCCGGTGCCGAAGGCGTAGCCCAGCCCCTCCAGCGCGCCGAGCGCCAGCGTCTGCCGCGCGAAGGGCATGGCCAGCACGATCGTGTTGACGGCGGCGGGAGCGAGCGCGGCGCCGTGGCGGCGGAAAAAGCCCGGAGCAAGCCGCGAGAGCGCGAAGGAGGCCGCGCAGTAGGCCGCGGCGGCGCACAGCGCCAGGCAGAACGGGCGGAGCACCTCCCCGAAGCCCGGGAACAGCTGGGGCGTGATCAAAAGCGAAAGCTCCAGCGAAATGGCGGAAAAGATCGCCACAAAACCGGCGTACCACAGCCGGTGCTCCGGTTTGCGCGCGGAGCGCAGCATGCGGCTCAGGCCGAGCGTCCCCGGCAGCAGAAGGTTCTCCACCGTCAGCGCCGCGAGGATGGCCCAGAGCGTTTGAATCAGAAGCGTCACAGCCTTGTCACCCTCCTTCTCCCTATGTGCTTGGCACGGCGCGCGTTTACCGCCTGCACGGCGGCGGCGCAGAAGCCGAGGATCAGAAATCCGAAGAACGGCAGAGCGGGTGCGTTGCCCAGCACGCCGGAGTCAAAGCCCGAAGCGTCCCACGGTTCGCCGGTGAGCAGCCAGCCGCGCAGAGCTGCCTGCGCGCACAGGAAAATCCCGGCGCCGATCGTGCAGCCGAGCGCGTCCGCGAGGACGGCGGGCAGGATATGTGTCGGGGCATATTCGTTCAGGCGGGAGAGCACCATGGAGTTGGCGATTTGCAGCGCCGCCGTCATCCCCAGCACGGAGAGCGATCCGGGGAACCAGCGATCCGCGAGAAGTGCCGCCGGGATCCAGCACACCGCCGAGAGGGCCAGCACAATGCCGGGACGCGCCCAGCCGGGCAGGAATTGGCCCGCTAAGCACAGGACCAGCCCGGCCAGCACAGACTGCACAAGGCACAGGCACGCCAGAGGAAGAGCCTGCGAAAGCGAAAAGCACACGGCGGCCGGGTACATGCCCAGCGCAGCCACCAGAAGCGGGTTGCGCAGCAGCAGCCCGTTTCCGAACACCGCGCCGATCCGGCGCAGATCTCCTTTTTGTTTCATGGCAGGCGCACCCCCTTTCTGCGCATGGTGATCACGGCCCGATCCAGCACCGGGGAGAATGCGTTGGCAATCAGGACGGCGAAACACGCTGTCTGCTCGTAAGCGCCCGCGTGGCGCATCCCCATCAGCAGCGCTCCGGCCAGCACGCCGAATATGCAGCGGCCTGTCATGGTGCGCGGCGACGTGACCGGATCCCCCAGCAGGAAAACACCGCAGAAGAGCAGCGATCCGGTGAGCAGCTCATATTTTACGGACGTAAGCGCCGGGCAGTAGATCCGGGGGAACAGCGCGGCCAGGAGCGCCGTGGTGAGCAGGAAAAAGGCCAGAGGCTCCCAGCGGATCGTGCGGCGCGCCAGAAGAAGCAGGGCTCCGGCCCCGATCACGAGCGCCGCCGTGCAGCCCATGGGCCCCGCGTAGACGCCCCAGAGCAGATCGCGCGGCACCAGGGAGGGCTTGAGCCCTTCCAGCAGCGCCGATCCGGGCGTGGAGCCCAGCACCGCTGTGATGTCATTGGAGAGATCAAGCCAGCCGGCGGTCGGGTTTGCGTAGAGAAACACCAGATCGGGCTGGCACACGGTGACAAACGCCATGCCGGCCGCTGCGGGATTAAAGAGGTTGTTTCCCGTGGAGCCGAGCGGCATTTTCACCACAAGGATCGCGAACGCCCCCGCCAGCACCGGCAGCCAGTACGGCGCGTTCACCGGCAGCAGCAGCGCGATCGTCAGCCCAGTGACAAGGGCGGACGGATCACCGGATCCAAACGTGTGCCGGAAAATAAGGCAGGCCAGGATATCAAAGGCAGCGCACGCCGTCATGGAGACAAGGGCCATCACCAGCACGCGCGGCCCGAAATAGACCGTGGGAAGAATGAGCAGGGCCGCGAGCGCGGCAAGCGCATCCCCCATCATGGAAACCGTCGTCCGTTCCCGGCGAAGGAAGGGCGCGGAGAGTGTGTGCAGCTTCAAAAGAAATCACCGCTCTTTCTGATTGCCGCCGCGCGGGCGACCTCGGCCGAAAGCGGCAGGCCGGACGGGCAGACCGCCGTGCAGGCGGCGCAGCCGATGCAGCTCTGGACGTTCAGCAGCAGGAAGGGATCCACCTTTTCCCGGTGCAGGGACTCGTGGATCTGCCACGGCAGGATCCCCTGCGGGCAGACGCTTGCGCACCGGCCGCAGCCGATGCACGTCATGCGCCGTCGTTTCTGCGGGTGCAGAAGCACCGTGATGCAGCGCGCGTGCAGCGGGATCGGGGTGTCCGGGTCGGTGACGGTGTGCCCCTGGCAGGCCGGTCCGACATAGACGAGGGAGGCTTCTTCCCGCACGCCGCAGGAAGCCAGCAGCGACGAGAGCGGAGCACCGCAGGGGAACCGCAGGTTGCGCGGGGTGCGTACCCCGTCCCCAAAGACGGTCACAACGCCGTGTGTCTGCGGCTCGCCCTGCATGGCGGCGGCAAGGGCGGCAAGCGCCTGCGGCCCCAGAAGCCCGGCGGCTGTCCCTGCCGCGCGCAGGCGGCGCAGGAGAAAGGCGCGGGCGGGGTAGCGCGCGGGTGCGCGTTCGATCCGGGCGGCGGGCAGAGAGCCCCGCAGAGCGCGCAGCTCCGGCGGGGAAACGGCAAGCCCCGTTTCCTTCGCGCCGCAGAACGCGGCGGCCAGGCGCAGACCTTCCAGAACCTGCTCCCCCTGTTCCCGCAGCACGGCGCAGGCCGAGGAGCACCACGGATCGTCCTCGATCCCGCACGCCAGGAGCAGCGATACCTCGCGGCGGCGCAGGCGGTACAGCTCCTGATACAGCGGCCTTCCCGTCATTTCGTCCACGATCCCGGCGTCGGCGGCGGCGCGCAGCACGCGCTCCGCTTCCGTTTCCCCGCGCACGGGGCGTGCCTGCACAGCCTGCGATCCCTCCACGCGCAGGCGGGCTGTCCACACCTGCCCGCACGACGGGATCTCCCGGAACTCCACGGCCTCCACGAACCCGGCGGCGGGGGCATGGGCCAGAGCGGCGTATTTCGGCGCACTGAGCACCTGCCCCTTGGCCACCTCAGCGCCCTCCCCCGCCAGACGTGTGTAGGATTCCTCCGCGCCCGGCAGCGGGATGGTCAGGGTGTCCGGCGTTGGGATCTCCGTGATCCCGTCCCGCAGGCGGCGGCTCTCCATCTGGTACCCGTGCAGCAGCGGCAGGAGATCCTGCGCGCTCAGCATACTTCCCCGCACGCGGCGCGCGCGGCCTCCTTCAGCTCCCGGATCGCCTGCGCGGCGTCCGGCGCGCGGAATACGCCCGTCCCGGCCACACAGATCGATACCCCGGCGCGCGCGGCTTCCCCGATCGTCTCGAGGTTTACGCCGCCGTCAATCTGCACCGGCAGATCCAATCCCTGTGACAGCGCGCGGGCGCGCACGGCGCGGACCTTATCCATCATGGCGGGCTGGAATTTCTGTCCGCCGAAGCCCGGCTCCACCGTCATGACAAGCACCATGGCGAGCGATTCCAGATACGGGAACACGCGCTCGGCGGGTGTGCCGGGCTTGAGCGCGATCGCCGGAAGGCACCCGGCTTCCCGGATCAGGCGGATCGTCTCGGCGGGATCGCCCTCGGACTCGAGGTGGAACGTGATCCCGTTCGCTCCGGCTTTGGCAAAGTCCCTAATGTATTTCTGCGGCTCGCGGATCATCAGGTGCACGTCGAAGAATACGTCCGTATACGGGCGGATCGCGGCGATGATCGGCGCGCCGAAGGTCAGGTTGGGCACAAAGTTCCCGTCCATCACGTCCAGGTGGATGAAATCCGCTCCGGATTCAGCCATCCGGCGGGTTTCCTCCCCCATGCGCGCAAAGTCGGACGAGAGCATGGACGGCGCAATTTTCATCATGAGCATGTCCTCCATTTTCAACAGTTTCCGGCTCTTTTGTGGAAAACCGGACGCTCCCTTTTATTTTACATGAAACCCCCATGAAATGCAACCCGCGCCGCCGCGCGGAAGGTTGAAAGAAGGGGCGAAAAGGCGTATAATGAAACAATCACAACAACGGCGGATCCGGCCGGAGAGGAAGGAATTTCGGGATGCAATTTGTGCTGTATTTTCTGGTGTGCCTGATAGCGACCACGGTGGGCGCGATCAGCGGCGTGGGCGGCGGCGTGGTCATCAAGCCCGTGTTTGACGCGGTGGCGGGAATGAGCGTGTCGCAGGTAAGCTTTCTTTCCGGCTGCACGGTGCTGGCCATGACAATCGTTTCCCTGCTGCGCAGCCGCGGGGAGAAGATTGAGCTCAAACGCGGCACGCTGCTGGCGGTGGGCGGGGCCGTGGGCGGCCTGCTCGGCAAGGCGGTGTTCGACTGGGTGAAGTCCCTCACGGGGAACGATGGCCTGGTGGGCGTGGTGCAGAGCGTGATCATGATCCTGCTGACTGTCGGCGTGGGCGTGTACATGGCGTTCCGGGAGAAGATTCCCACAAAGAACGTGCAGAACGCCGTGCTGTGCACCCTGATTGGCCTGGCGCTCGGCGTGATGAGCGCGTTCCTCGGTATCGGCGGCGGGCCGATCAACCTGGTGGTGCTCTATTATTTCTTCTCGATGGACACCAAGCAGGCGGCGCTGCACTCGATCTATGTGATCTTTTTCAGCCAGGCGGCCAGCTTTGTCTCCAGCCTTGCGATGCAGAATGTCCCGGCGTTTGATCCCGTGGCGCTGGTGGTCATGGTGGTCGGCGGCGTGGCGGGCGGCTTCCTCGGCCGCGCCTTCAACAAGAAGATGAGCGCCCGGCAGGTCGACGTGCTGTTCAGCGTCCTTCTGGCCGTGATCACGCTGATCAGCGTATATAATCTCGTGCATTACGCTTCCCTTCTTTGAAAAAAGTGCGTTTGCGGGTTGCGGGCCGCCGCAATCCGCACTATAATAGAGCAGACCAAATGAGCAGGCAAACGACGCCGGGCGGACAAGCCCGGCCTGACGGATGGAGGGAACCCGGATGATAAGACATCTGATCGACCCGCTCGATTTCTCCGTGGAGGAGATCGACGGGCTGCTTGCCCTGGCGGCGGATATCGCGCAGGACAAGCAAAAGTACGCCGAGGTATGCCATGGAAAAAAACTGGCCACGCTCTTTTATGAGCCGAGCACCCGCACGCGCCTGAGCTTTGAGGCGGCCATGCTGAATCTCGGCGGCAGCGTGCTGGGCTTTGCCACGGCGGATTCCAGCTCCGCGACCAAGGGCGAGAGCGTCGCGGACACGATCCGCGTGATCTCCTGCTATGCCGATATCTGTGCCATGCGCCACCCGAAGGAGGGCGCGCCGCTGCGCGCGGCCCGCTACTCCGGAATCCCGGTGATCAACGCCGGAGACGGCGGCCACCAGCACCCCACCCAGACACTCACCGACCTCATGACGATCCGCCGCCGCAAGGGCCGTCTCAGCGACCTGACGATCGGGCTGTGCGGCGATCTCAAATTCGGCCGCACGGTGCACTCCCTGATCAAATCCCTGGCGCGCTACGAGGGGATCCGCTTCGTGCTGATCTCCCCCGAGGAGCTGCGCGTGCCGGACTATGTGATCCACGAGATCCTGACTCCGAAGGGGATCCCGTATGAGGAGGTCACGTCGCTGGAAGAGTCCATGCCGAAGCTGGACATTCTCTACATGACGCGCGTGCAGAAGGAGCGCTTCTTCAACGAGGAGGATTATATCCGCCTGAAGGACACCTACATCCTCACGCCGGAAAAAATGAAGCTTGGAAAGCCGGATATGGCCGTGCTGCATCCGCTGCCCCGTGTGAATGAGATCACGCTGGAGGTGGACGACGATCCGCGCGCGGCGTATTTTGAGCAGGCGCAGAACGGCGTTTACGTCCGCATGGCCCTGATGATGACGCTGCTGGGCCTGGCGGGAGAAAAGGAGGCGGGATCATGCTGAATATCGACAGCCTGCAAAACGGGATTGTGATTGACCACATCAAGGCCGGGGCGAGCATGACGATCTATGATCTGCTCGAGCTCGGGAAGCTTGACTGCTGCGTTGCCATCATCAAAAACGCCCGCAGCGCCAAGTATGGCAAGAAGGATATCATCAAGATCGACGGCGATATCGACGTGAACCTCGATATCCTCGGCTTCCTCGATCCGAACATCACCGTCGGAATCATCCGCGACGGCAAGCTGGTGGAGAAGAAAAAGCTGGTGCTGCCGAAAAAGCTCAAGAACGTGATCAAGTGCCGGAATCCGCGCTGCATCACAAGCATCGAGGAGGGCATCGATCATATTTTTGTGCTGGGAGAGAACCAGCGCTACCGCTGCGCTTACTGCGAGCAGGAGTACAGCCCGAAGAGCGGAAAGCGCCGCTGAGCTCCAGCGGGACGCGGATAAAATACGCAAGCGAAAAATACACAAAGCAAAACGGATCGCCGCACAGGGAGCGTTTCCCCGCGCGGCGATCCGTTTTTTTGCTTTTTTTATTTCTTCTGGCCGGATACCTCAATGAAGTGCCAGGAATCGCGGCACATGTCGTCCAGCGAGCGGGTGGCTTCCCAGCCCAGCTCACGCTTGGCCTTGGAGGCGTCCGCGTAGCATTCCGCGATATCGCCGGGACGGCGCGGCGCGATCTTGTAGTTGACCTTGCGGCCGCTGGCCTTCTCGAAGGCGTGGACCACTTCCAGAACGGAGCTGCCGTTGCCGGTGCCGAGGTTGTACGCCTCCGCTCCGTGGATCGTCTCCAGCTTCTGGAGAGCCTTGAGGTGGCCGTTCGCGAGGTCGCAGACGTGGATGTAGTCGCGCACGCCGGTGCCGTCGCGGGTCGGATAATCGTCGCCGTAGACGCTCAGGCACTCCAGCTGCCCGGCGGCCACGCGCGCAATGTAAGGCATGAGGTTGTTCGGGATGCCGTTCGGATTCTCACCGATCAGGCCGCTCTCATGCGCGCCAATCGGATTGAAGTAGCGCAGCAGCGCGATGCTCCAGCTCTCGTCCGCGAAGGCTACGTCGCGCAGGATCTGCTCGATGAAGTATTTCGTCGTGCCGTAGGGGTTCGTCGTGCCGCCCACGGGCATATCCTCGCGGAAGGGTACGGGGTTGTTCATGCCGTACACGGTGGCGGAGGAGCTGAACACCAGCTTCTTCACGTCATACTTGCGCATCAGGCGCAGGAGGTTCAGCGTGCCGGTGATGTTGTTGTGGTAGTATTCGAGCGGCTTGCTGACGCTCTCGCCCACAGCCTTGAGGCCTGCGAAGTGGATGACAGCGTCGATCTTGTTCTCTTCGAAAATCTTCTCGAACTTGTCATAGTCGAGCATGTCGCACTCGTAGATCGGGAAGGTCTTGCCCGTGATTTTCTCCACGGCGCGCAGGGCGTCGGGGGAGGAGTTGCTGTAGTTGTCCATGACGACGATATCCACGCCGTTTTCCAGCAGCTCCACGCAGGTATGGGTGCCGATGAATCCGGCGCCTCCGGTGACTAATACATGCATGATACAGTCTCCTTTCGGTTATCGTGCGCTTATTTTATACGCGCTGGATTTTGCTTTCGGACTCTTTATACTTGGCATACGCGGCGCGCAGCTCCTTGGAGGTCTCTTCCGGGCAGGTCGGGTTGCAGCACGCCCATGCGCCCGTTTCGCTGGAAGCGTTGAACTTCTGCTTGTCGGCGCTGCGCATCGGCGGGAAGAACTCGATGTGGAAGTGGAAATCCTTGGAGTAGTCGCCGCTGTTGACCGGCGCGTTGTGCATGCACATCATGTAGGGGAACTTGTAGTCGAAGAGGCTGTCGAGCATGCCGACCACGTCGCGGATCGTCAGGCCGAGGCTCATGCGCTCCTCCTCCGTGAACTGGGTGATGTACTGCTTGTGGCTGTTGGACATGATATACACGCCGTAGGGATATTCGCAGTAGAAGGGCAGGAACACGGTGAAGTGCTCATTCTTGAAGATGATGCGCTTTTCCGCTTCCAGCTCATGCTTGAGCATATCGCAGAACAGGCACGCGCCCTTTTCCTCGTAATACTCGCGGGCGGCCTGCGTCTCAAGCTCGAGCTTCTTGGGGATGACGGAGTAGCCGTAGATCTGGCCGTGCGGGTGGGGCATGGTCACGCCCACGACGTCGCCGCGGTTCTCAAACGGGAACACATACTTGATCTTCTCGTCGGCGCTCAGCTCCGTGAAGCGCTCGCACCACAGGTCGACCAGCTTCTTCATGTGGCTGTCGGAGAGCTCCGGCACGGCGGTGGTGTGGCCGGGCGCGTAGAGAATGACCTCGCACTTGCCGTAGGACGGGCGCACCTTGAAGAAGTCGTTTGCCACGTCGTCCGGCTCCGGCGGATTCTGCGAGAGCGCCGGGAAATCGTTGTCGTACTTGAGCACCTCATACTCCGGGACGTTGCCGAAGCTGGGGCAGAACGGACAGTAATCCTTGGGCATCTGCGGACGCCCCTGGCGGTTGCCCGCAATCATAACCCAGTCTTTGATCAGGGGATGCCAGCGAAGTTCAGCCATGGTAATTACCTCCTGTATAAATAGTGTCTGTAATTATTAAAAAGCCTTTTTCAACAAAACAAGTGTTGTTTGAGCCTGGTGATAAGAGTTCGGAAAAAGCCGCTTCGCTGTTTTTCCTGGCTTTTCTGTGGCTTCGCAGGAGTTTATGGGGCTCTGCCCCATCCCCCGCGAGTCTCCGCTGCCGCTCCGGTCGGCGCCTTGTTTGTGTGCCACCGGCACACGGCGCCCTTTTGAAAAAGGCCGGCGAAAACTTTATGCGGCTGCGCCGAATGGCAATCGACCGGGAGTATGTCCAGACCGTCCCGCGCCACCGGGCAAAACAATGTCCACACCGCTGCCGCGCGGGCCATTGCGTGCAGGCTCAGCCTGCTTAGAATAACCTTACGCCGCCGACGGGACGGATGGCGAGACGGTGGCAGCTTCCTGCCCCGAACAGCGCGTCCATCTCCGCCGCAAAGGTGTCCGCGTAGTCCAGCGGGACAAAGCTCTGCACCGTTCCGGCAAAGCCGCCGCCGTGCACACGCCACGCGCCGCCCACAGGAGCCAGCAGACGCTCACAGGTGGCAAGCGCCAGCGAAACCCCCTGCTCGTTCGCGTGCGTCGGGGAGTAGACATTTTGCAGATACATATAGGACGAACGGCCGGACTCAATGACCAGACGCTTGAATTCCTCAAAGTCGCCCGCTTCCAGCGCCGCCACCTGCTTGACAACGCGCGCGTTGTCGCCGAAGAAATGGATGGCGCGCAGAAGGGCGCGGTCGCTGACCTTGCCGCGAAGCTCGGGCAGACGGGCGTAGAACTCCGCTTCGTCCACCTCGCGCAGAACCTCTTTACCGAACTCAGCCGCCACGGCCCGCATCTCGGCGGGAACCGCCGCGTAGTCGGGCGTGAGGTCGGAGTGGCTGCCGTGCGTGTCGGTGATGCACAGCGCGTAGCCGGATTTCGCAAAGTCAAAGTTGATCTGCCGCACCTCGGGCGTTTCCTTGTTCTCGAAGTCAATCGTGATAAAGGAGCCGATGCTGCTTGCCGCCTGATCCATCAGGCCGCAGGGCTTGCCAAAGAACTTGTTCTCCGCGTACTGGCCCACCTGTGCGATTTGCAGCGCCGTCAGGTGATCGTCAAAATACATGCCGTTGATCATCGTGCCCAGCAGAACCTCAAACGCCGCCGAGGAGGAAAGTCCTGAGCCGGAGAGCACGTTGGAGGTTGTGTACGCGTCGAAGCCGCCCACATTGCAGCCCAGCTCGCGCATCCGTGTGCACATGCCGCGCAGCAGGGAAGCCGAGTGCCCCTCTTCCCCCTCTTTCACGACGGGGTCGGTCACATCCACCACATCCGCGTCATAGCCTTCGCTGTGGACGCAGGCGGTGTTGTCGTCGCGCTTGGCCGCCACGGCGATCGCGTCCAGATTGACGCCCGCCGCCAGCACACGGCCGCGCTGGTGGTCGGTGTGGTTGCCGCCCACCTCGGTGCGCCCCGGCGCGCTGAATACATATAAATCGCGCCCTGCGCCGAACCATTCCTCAAACCGGTTTACCGCTTTTTCCACGCGGGAAATGTACGATTCCGCCTCCTGCTCGGTGCAGGCGTAAATATGTGCGAATCTCTCACGGGTATCGTCGCGCCGCAGAGCGGTGCGAAGCTCGTCTGCCTTCATGGGCCATTCCTCCCGAATCTGTTATTTCACGGCATGGGTGCGGCTTTTTTCCGCTCTTTTCCCCGCCGTCCTTTATTCTTATCTTACCTCCCGCGCCCGGGGATTACAAGGGGATTGCGTATCATCATTATGGATTTTTGTCGCACAGACATGCCAAAAGATTTCCGAAAACTTTGGAGTCACAAAATTTTCTCCTTTTTTTCTGGCACTTTGACGGAAAACATCACAAAAATTCCGGTTGACAACCGGGGAAAACCGCCGTATAATCCAAATCAAAGGAAACCGTGCTCGAGCACGGTGCACGGAGAGGAGAGCGGCGCATGGCGGCGACGATCAAGGATATCGCGGCGGCGGCGGGTGTGTCCCGCGGGACGGTGGATCGCGTGCTGCACGGGCGCGGAGACGTGAGCGCGGCGGTGCGCGATCGCGTGCTGCGGCTGGCGGAGGAGCTCAATTACCGCCCGAACCGTGCGGCGCTCGGGCTGGCCGCTCTGAAAAAGCCGGTGCGCATCGGCCTTCTGCTTCCCAGCGAGGGGAACCCCTTTTTCGACGAGGTGATCCGGGGCGCGCGGGCGGCGGAGGAAAGCCTTTCGGACTTCGGTGCGGCGGTGTTTCTCCAGAGCGTGCGCGGCTACTCGACAGCGGAGCACCTGCGGGCGTTCGCGTCGCTGGAAGAGCAGGGCGCGGGCGGCATCTGCGCCGCCACCGTGGACGTGCCGGAGATCCGGCAGGCGATCGGGGCGCTTTCCGCGCGCGGCGTGCCGGTGATTGCGCTCAACTCGGAGCTGTCCCCCTGCGGCTGTTTGTCGTATGTGGGGTGTGATTACCGCCAGACGGGGCGGATCGCGGCGGGGCTGCTGCTCCTGCTTGGCCTGCAAATGCCGCGGCTGCTGATCGTGACCGGCTCGCGCCATGTGCGCGGCCACAATGAGCGTGTCGCGGGCTTTCTCGAGCGTCTGCGCGAGGCGGGAACGCCCTTTGAGACGGCGGCGCAGGTGGAGTGCGAGGACGACGACGCGGCGGCGCGGCGGCTGACGCTCGAGGCCCTGCGGGAAAATCCCGGCGTGAGCTGCGTGTATGTCGCGGGCGCGGGCGTGGGCGGCGTTGGGCAGGCGGTGCGCGAGGCCGGGCTGCTCGGGAAGATCCCGATCCTCGCGTTCGACGATATCCCGGCCACCCGTTCCCTTGTGCGATCGGGAGCCGTGCCCGCCACGGTGTGCCAGCAGCCCTTTGAACAGGGCTACCGGGCCGTGAAGCTGATGTTTCAATATCTGGCCAACCAGGCAAGCCCGCCCGCGCGGTGGATCGCCCGGCCGGTCATCAAAATACGGGAAAATATCGACGAAAAGGATGGAGAAGCATGAAAATTTATTCGGTTCATGACAAGGAGTTTGCCGGGTACGGCAAGGTGCTCACCGGGATCGACTGCACGGAGCTGGTACAGGCCATGCAGGAAACCCCCGCTCCCGACGAGGTGATCTATGTCCCCTCCGATGAAAAGCTGGAAAAGCTGCCGGTGTTCCGCGCTTTGACGGAGCAGGGCTTCGGCGGGATCCCGATCCAGCTCGGTTACTGCAACGGCCGGAACAACACGCTCAACGCGCTCGAATATCACCGTTCCTCGGAGATCAACGTGGCCTGCACCGATCTGATTCTGCTGCTGGGCCGCGAACAGGACATCGAGCCGGACGGCCGCTATGACACCGCGAAGGTCATGGCGTTCCGTGTCCCGGCGGGAACGGTCATCGAGGTGTATGCTACCTCCCTGCACTATGCCCCCTGCGGGATTGACGGCGCGAAGTTCCGCTGCGTCGTGGTGCTGCCGCGCGGCACAAACCTGGATCTTGAGCACAAGCCCACCGGCGAGGGCGAGGATCGCCTGCTCTTTGCCCGCAACAAGTGGCTGATCGCGCACCCGGACGCGAAGATCGAGGGTGCGTTCAACGGTCTGTACGGCGAAAACCTGACCGTATAAAAAGGAGGAAACAAGATGGCTCTCGAATATTTGCTTGGCGTTGACCTCGGCACGTCCGGCACCAAGACGGTGCTGTTTGATACGGACGGAAACACCGTGGCCTCCGCTACCATCGAATATCCCATGTATCAGCCGCAGAACGGCTGGGCCGAGCAGGACCCCGCCGATTGGTGGAACGCCGCGAAGGACACGATCCGCTCCGTGCTGGATCAGTCCGGCGTTGACCCGGCTCTCGTGCGCGGCATCGGCATTTCCGGCCAGATGCACGGCCTTGTCATGCTCGATGAAAACGGGAACGTCCTGCGCCGCTCCATTATCTGGTGCGACCAGCGCACCGCCGCCGAGTGCGAGGAGATCACGGAGAAGATCGGCGCACAGCGTCTGATCGAGATCACCGCAAACCCGGCTTTGACGGGCTTCACGGCTTCCAAGATCCTCTGGGTGCGCAACCATGAGCCGGAGATCTACGCGAAATGCCGCCACATCCTGCTCCCGAAGGATTACGTCCGCTACATGCTCACCGGCGAGTACGCCACCGAGGTTTCGGACGCTTCCGGCATGCAGCTTCTCGACGTGGCGAACCGCTGCTGGAGCAAGGAGGTTCTCGAAAAGCTCGATATTGACGAGAGCCTGCTCGCGAAAATGTACGAGTCCCCCGACGTGACAGGCACGGTGACGAAGGAAGCCGCCGCACTGACGGGTCTCAAGGAAGGCACCCCCGTGGCGGGCGGCGCGGGCGACAACGCCGCCGCGGCTGTCGGTACCGGTGTGGTGGAGGAAGGCAAGGCGTTCACGACGCTTGGCACCTCCGGCGTGGTGTTCGCGCACTCCGACCGCGTGACGATCGACCCGCAGGGCCGCGTGCACACGTTCTGCTCCGCCGTCCCGGGCTGCTGGACGGTCATGAGCTGCACACTCGCCGCTGGTCTGTCGCTGCACTGGTTCCGCGACAACTTCTGCAAGGAAGAAATGGTGGCGGCGGACGGCATCGGCAAGGACCCGTATTTCCTGATGGATCAGGAAGCGGCCCGCGTGCCGATCGGCGCGAACCATCTGATCTATATGCCGTATCTGATGGGCGAGCGTTCCCCGAAGCTGGACCCGAACGCGCGCGGCGTGTTCTTCGGCCTGTCCGCGATCCACACAAAGTATGATATGCTTCGCGCGGTGCTCGAGGGCGTGATTTACTCCCAGCGGGAATGCCTGGACATCCTGCGCGGGATGGGCGTTGTCTCCAGCGAGATGCTGGCCTGCGGCGGCGGCGGAACGAGTCCGCTGTGGCGGCAGATGATGGCCGACGTGTACAACCTGCCGGTGCGCACGTCCTCCTCGAAGGAAGGCCCGGCGCTCGGCGCGGCGATCCTCGCGGGTGTGGCCGCCGGTGTCTATGAGAGCGTTCCGGCCGCGTGCCGCAAGCTGGTTAAGGCCAGCGATCCGCAGCCGCCGATCGCGGAAAATCATGACAAGTACGAGCCGTTCTATCAGCTGTACTGCAAGCTGTACCCGGCGATGAAGGACTGCTTCGCACAGCTCCAGACGGCAGAAGACTAAATCGATATACAATCTATTTTACATATGGAGGGATTTACTATGTTTAACAACATTCCGGAAGTCAAGCTGGGCCTGATCGCCGTCAGCCGCGACTGCTTCGTCATTTCCCTGTCGGAGCGCCGCCGCGCTGCCGTGGCCGCCGCCTACAAGGAGCTGGGCGGAGAGATCTACGAGTGCAAGATCACCGTGGAAAACGAGAAAGACATGCTCCGCGCTGTTGAGGATGTGAAGGCAGCGGGCTGCACCGCGCTCGTCGTGTTCCTCGGCAACTTCGGCCCCGAGACGCCCGAGACGCTCATCGCGCAGAACTTTGACGGCCCGGTCATGTATGCCGCCGCCGCCGAGGAGAGCATGAACGACCTGATCAATGGCCGCGGCGACGCCTACTGCGGCGTGCTGAACTGCTCCTACAACCTTGGCCTGCGCAAGATCAAGGCTTACATGCCCGAGTATCCCGTGGGCGATGCCGCCGACGTGGCGAAAATGATCGCGGACTTTGTGCCCGTGGCCCGCGCTCTGATCGGCGTGTCCGGCCTGAAGATCATCACCTTCGGCCCCCGTCCGCAGGACTTCTTCGCCTGCAACGCTCCCATCAAGCCGCTGTATGACATCGGCGTGGAGATTCAGGAGAACTCCGAGCTGGATCTGCTCGTTTCCTACAAGGAGCACGCGAACGATCCCCGCATCCCGGAGGTCGTCGAGGATATGGCCAAGGAGCTGGGCGTCGGCAACCAGTACCCGGATCTGCTGCCCCGCATGGCGCAGTATGAGCTGACCCTGCTCGACTGGATCGACAACAACATCGGCGCGCGCAAGTACGTCGCGTTCGCGAACAAGTGCTGGCCCGCGTTCCCGAGCCAGTTCGGCTTCGAACCCTGCTACGTCAACAGCCGCCTTGTTTCCCGCGGCATCCCGGTGGCCTGCGAGGTTGATATCTACGGCGCTCTGAGCGAGTTCATCGGCCTGTGCGTCAGCGGTGAGGCTGTCACGCTGCTCGACATCAACAACACCGTCCCGAAGGATATGTACGAGGCGGAGATCAAGGGTAAGTACGATTACAAGCTGAACGATACCTTCATGGGCTTCCACTGCGGCAACACCCCGCTGTGCAAGCTGTGCAGCGACGCGGCTGTGAAGTTCCAGCTGATCCAGAACCGTCTGCTTGAGAACGGCAACACCCCGGATATCACCCGCGGCACGCTCGAGGGCGACATCGCGGAAAGCCAGATTACCTTCTACCGCCTGCATGGCAGTGCGGACGGCACGCTCCAGGCGTACATCGCCCAGGGCGAGGTTCTGCCGGTCAAGACCCGTTCCTTCGGCGGCATCGGCGTGTTCGCCATCCCGGAGATGGGCCGTTTCTACCGTCATGTGCTCGTCGGCAAGCACTATCCGCACCACGGCGCGGTGGCGTTCCGCCATGTCGGCAAGGCTCTGTTCAGCGTGTTCCAGTACCTCGGTGTGCCGGATATCGCGTACAACCGCCCCGCCTCCCTGCCCTACGATACGGAGAATCCGTTCTGCTGATTTTCCCTCTGATTCGCACCCGTTCCCCCGCCGGAGAAATGCCCCCGGCGGGGGATTTTTACGTCCGCGTTCATCTTGACAAAACCACCCCGCCGCGCTATAATATTCAAAGTATTTCCGCCCATAGCGCAGCTGGATAGAGTGTCAGATTCCGATTCTGAAGGCCGGGGGTTCGAATCCCTCTGGGCGGGCCAAAAATAACAGGACGACCCTAACGGGGCCGTCCTGTTATTTTTTCATTCAAAGAGGGATTCGAACCGAAGATCCGAGCGTGAAGAAAACGTGCCGGTGGCACGTTTTTAGCGAGGAGAGCCCGCGAGCGGGGCCCCGCGCAGGCGGGGAGTCCGCGGGCTTACCGGGGAAAAGGGCGCGAAAAAAGATTCATAATCCGTGAATCTTCCTTTCGTGGAGAGCGAAGCCGAATCCCTCTGGGCGGGCCAAAGAAGCAGGGGTTGCCTTTTGGCAGCCCCTGCTTCTTGTATGATACCCCCTGTTTGGAAGGAAAAGCATTAATATAAGTCAATCATTTGGCGTTTTCTGGGATTTTTTAAAGACCGCCGGGAACGGAGAATTTCTCCGCTTCCCGGCGGTCTTTCCGAAATTTCTCTGTTTTGTTACGCGATCGTCGCCGTCGTCACGACAACGTCGTTCGCGGAGAAGGTCGTTGAAGCGCCCTTCTCACCCGTTGCCGTTACCTTGAAAAACCAGTCGTTGCCGCTGTTCGAGACATACGCAACCGTGAAGTTTGCGTTATTGCCTGTGAACACCGGACGGGAGGCGCTCGTCAGCTTAAACTGGTACGCCGCGCCCTTTGCGACCGTGAACGGCTGGGTCGTGTCGGAGACAACGCCCGCCGTGCCGCCCGTCACGGACACGACATGATAGCCGTCGACCAGCACGTTCGCCGTGCTGCCGGCCGCGCCCACGCAGCGGATGACGTAGAAATAGTCGTTTCCGCTCTGGCTCGCAAGCTCAACCGTGAAGCTCGCATTGCTCACCGTCATCACTGGCTTGTGGCCGTTCAGACTGGTGATGCGGAACTGGTACTTACCGTTGACCGTCAGGTTGCTCGTCGTGTCGCTCACAAAGTTTCTCGTACCCTCGCTTACGGACGGCAGACTGTGCCCCAGAGATGAATCGTTGTCGGTGGTGGACTGGGAAGGCGTGCTCAAAACGCTTTTCAGCTTGGTCATGGCCTCGTCAACATAGTAGCTTTCAAAGACTGCGCCGTCCAGCAACACTTTAATATCCTCTTCCGTGACACCGGCTCCCCAGTAGTTCTCAGAAACGTCAACATGGTAATAGGATGTGGGCTTTTCGTTCACAACGGTCTTCCACCCTGCGCAGATGGTGGTGCCTTCACCAAATGGGATTTATTTTGTTGCCGACGCTCTGGGCGGGCCGTTCTCTTATTTTTCCCCCAAACAGGTCGATGATCCCAGTAGAAGCGGACGTGCGAAAAAATTGTGGAGGTGAACTGTTATGGCAATCGAACCAATCCCATTCAAGCCCTATACGGGTGTGATCGATCCCACCAGCAAACGCTATCAGACGGCCAAGGCGATGCTGAACGAAGGACGTGTGACCAAGTCCGCGGTGCAGGAAAAGTACGAGGCCAAGCTGGAGGAGCTTCGCGCTCTGCTTCTTATGCTGGGCCAGGATACCAGTGTGGTGGATGAGATGGCCAAGCTGTACGAGGGCGATGAAGAAATGGCCATCCGCAACATCATGGGGCGGCTGGACGAGGACGGGGACAAGCTCAACTGCTACGGCGTGGCCGGCATGGATATTACGGGAAAGGATCCCTCAACCTTCCGAAAGATTATTGACGTCTCGGAGGCGGCGCGGCAGGATATGTTTGACACGACCCTGCGCGAATATATTCGGTATAACGGCATGGGAAGCGGCGACAGCGACCGCACCGCCGTGTTTACCCGCTATCAGCTCAGTGTGAAAAAATCCGACCGGCTGGCGGGAACGTGGACGCTTGAACAGTATGAGCGATGCTATGAACGGGCATTTTACAGTATTGTCAAGGAAGCATATCCCGACTGGAAACCAGGGCAGAAATTTGATGCCAGCGTCCTTGATGGGATTACGAGGGAGCAGGTGGAAAGCCGGATTGTCCAGGCAGGCAATTCGCTTACGCTGACCAGCGGGAACGCGGTGGATGTGAAGGCATAGCTTTTGGTGGAAAGGAAAGAGAGATGAAACTGATTTTGAGTGATCGGCCGCTTGCCCTGCCGATGCAAAACGAGTCCATCCGGTTTGTGGATCTGTCGCAGCTGAAGATAGCCAACTGTGTGGGCTGCTTCGGGTGTTGGACGAAAACCCCCGGCCGGTGTGTGATCCGGGACGACGCGGTGAAGGTGTATCCGCTGATTGCCCAAAGTGAAACGGTTCTGTACGTCAGCCGTATTCGGTACGGCGGCTACGATACCGTGATGAAAACCATGATCGAACGAGCGATCCCTGTGCAGCAGGCGTTTATCCGGGTGCTGGACGGCGAAACGCACCATGTGCAGCGCGCGGTGGCCCCAAAGAAGGCCACGATTCTTGCCTATGGCAGCACGTCGCCGGAGGAAGAAAAGCTGTTTTGCCGGCTGGTGGAAAGGAACGCGAAAAATATGAATTTCGCGGACTATCGCGTCCTGTTTGCCAGGGAGGACGAGGTGGAAGCGTTCGCGCAGAAGGAGGTGGAAGCGTGGCAGAGATCCTGATTCTCAACGGAAGCCCCCGCGCGCCGCGCTCGAATTCCAAACGGTATGCGGAGCTGTTTTCCGAAAGCTGCCGGGGACAGACGCGGTATCTGGCCGTGGGCCGGGATAACCACCAGGAGCTGTGCGGCGCGCTGGAAGGCTGCACCGATCTGCTGCTGGTGTTTCCCCTCTATGCGGACGGCATCCCGGTGCCGCTTCTCCATGCCCTCAAAGCGTTTGAGGAGCAGCCGCCGAAACGCAGGCCCACGGTCTCGGTGCTGATCAACTGCGGCTTTTACGAGTCGGAGCAGAACGATGCGGCGGTGGACATGGTGCGTCAGTTCTGCCGCCAGGCCGGGTTCCCGTTTGGTTCGGTGCTCGAAATCGGCAGCGGTGAGGCGATCCTTGACACGCCGTTTCGCGCGCTGGTGCGGGGGAAAATCAAAAAGCTGGCGCGGGCGATTGAGACGGGAAAGCATAGTGCCCTGCGGGTGACAATGCCCATTTCCCGGGGAATGTTCGTAAAGGCTTCCACCAAATACTGGATCCGGTACGGTGCGAAAAACGGCGTCACGGCGGAGCAGATGGCCACGATGCAGATCGAGGGCAGCGCGCCAAACGGAAAATAAAACGGACAGAAAAAGGGGGATCGCTCTTGGATGGAGCGGTCCCCCCTTTTTGGCGGAAGCGGTCTGTGGCTCAGGGAGCCATGTCAGGGCAATACTGTGCCTTGATAGCCTGGATCAGAGCCGACACGCGCTCGTCCCGAATGGTGTACACCACGTTCATTCCCTGCTTTTCAGACGAGAGGATCCCTGCGGTGCGCAGCTGGGAAAGATGCTGGGACAGCGCGGAGGCGGTGATGTGCGGTGTGAAGGTGTGCAGCTCCCCCACCGTCCGCGGCCCTTCCATGAGCGCGCACAGAATCAGCAGCCGGTGCTCATTGGCGAGGAGCCTGAGCAGCTCCGCAATTCGTTTTGCCTGTTCCTCCACAGCTTTTCGCCTTCCTTCCGTTCCGGAGTTTGCAGATTCCCTGCGTCATCGTGCCCATCGGGCAGTACACACACCACGAGCGCGGGCGGAACAATACCATCGTCGTGAGGCCGAGGATCGTGGAGGTGAGCATCACGCTGAAAAATCCGAAGGCGAACTGTGCCATCCACGGCGCGGCGAAGCTCACGTCGGCCCACTGCCACGGCAGGCGGAACACCCAAAGCAGCGTCACCGTCTCGGAGAGCGGCGCGCCGGTAAACACCTTCCAGGTGCTCACCAGCATCAGGCCGAACATGATCATGAAAAACGTCAGGAAGCCGTAGCGGAACCACGGGCTGCGCAGAAATTTCGGCGGCGGCACGTTGCGCGAGAGCTTTAACTTTTCGCCCAGCAGCCCCAGCAGCTGGCCGCGCCCGCAGTAGCGGTTGCAGTACGCTTTGCTGCCTCCCACAATGGCGACCAAAAGCGGGATGCAGAAAAAGAGCATCCCCAGCCACGCAAACAGGATGTTGAATAACCCCAGACACAGGTAGAGCAGCTCCGCGATCCAGAGGTAGTCGGACCATCTCTTTTTTTGTTTCATTCCGCTTCCTCCCGTTTCATAAGATCGATGACGGCGGCGGGGCATACCTTGGCGCATTTCCCGCAGCCAACGCATTTCTGCGCGTCCACGCGGGCGGCGATCCCCCATTCGACGGCGATAGCTTCCCTGGGACAAACGCGGGCGCAGCACCCGCAGGCGATGCATTCCCTGCCCACCACGGCGATGTTAAGCGATTGAGCCATAAGATCCTCCCTGGTAATTTAGTAATTAAGATATTGCTAATATACTGTATTTTTAGAGAAAAGTCAAGGCGGATCCGGTCGAAGGGATCCACCTGGCTTGTCAAAAAGCTTTTTATACAGCAAAGCATTATGGCTTTTGCTTTGCGATAAAGGTCCGAAAAAAAGGTGCCTCCCGATAAGAAAACATCGTGGGGCAAGAGAGAAACGGTATAGCTT
>HHCFC01400__coassemble_1488_pt1 | contig 22871 bp, 17 predicted proteins | sample HHCFC01400__metabat2_high_PE_024 | metagenome-assembled genome bin HHCFC01400
TTCTAAAAAGGGCGAAGATCCGCACTGCTTTCCCTGAAAGTCTTGCCAGAAATCGTTGTTTATGGTATGATAAACGATAGCGTTTTTTCGGATGCTTCGATTCTAATTGTATGTTGGAGGTTTGATTATGTCAGGACATTCCAAGTGGAACAATATTAAGCGGAAAAAGGAAAAGACCGACGGTGCAAAGGCCAAGATTTTCACCAAAATTGGCCGTGAGCTTGCGGTGGCGGTGAAGGAAGGCGGCGGTCCTGATCCGGCTTCCAACTCGAAGCTTAAGGACTGCATTGCCAAGGCCAAAGCCAACAATGTGCCGAACGACAACATCGAGCGTATCATCAAAAAGGCCGCAGGAGACGGCGATGCCGACAAGTACGAGAGCATTGTGTACGAAGGCTACGGTCCGAGCGGCGTGGCGGTAATTGTGGAAACCCTGACGGATAACCGCAACCGGACCGCCGGCGACGTCCGCCACTATTTTGATAAGTTTGGCGGCAACCTCGGAACAAGCGGCTGCGTTTCCTTCCTCTTCTCCGAGAAGGGTCTGATCGTGATGGAGCGCGAAGGCCTGGATGAGGATAAGGTCATGGAGGATGCTTTGGAGGCCGGCGCTTCCGACTTCAAGGCTGACGAGGATGTTTTTGAAATCTATACCGAGCCCGGTGATTTCAGCGGTGTGCGTGAGGATTTGGAAAACAAGGGGTATGAATTTGTCAGCGCCGAGGTGGAGATGATCCCCAGCACCTACACCACTTTGACCGACGAGGACGCGGCAAACAACATGCAGCGCCTGCTCGATGCCCTTGAGGACAACGATGATGTGCAGAATGTCTGGCACAACTGGGATAATCCGGAGGAAGACGAAGAAGAATAAGCATGTCCGGATTTTGCCGGTTTTCCCGCGCTGCGGTTGGCACGCCTTGCCGCAGCGCGTCTTTATCCTAAGGAACAGTGGGAGGTCACCTGTATGGCAGGCTTGGAAAACCTTTGCATGAACTGTATGGCGGACACGGGAGGGCGTTCTGAGTGCCCGAACTGCGGCTTTTCCGCGTCCAGCGGGCAGCAGCCCAACGCGCTGCCTTTCCGCACCTGGCTGCAAAAGCGTTATGTGGTTGGAGTCGCACGGAAAAGCAATGGCGAAGGTTTTGTCTACATTGGCTATGATACCGTTCTCAATATTCCGGTGGAGCTGCATGAATTTTTTCCGCAGTCTCTGTGTGAACGTGCGGAGGACAGGAAGAGCGCACGCGTGATGGGCGGAAGTGAGATTGCGTTTGATGAAAATCTTGCTTCCTTCCTGAATCATTCCCGTGAGGTTGCCAGAATCCGTGAGCTTTCGGCCATTGTCCAGATTTACGATATCTTTGAAGAAAACCATACAGCCTACACGGTTTCAGAATGGGATGACAGCATTACCCTGCGCTATTTTGTGGAGCGCAGCGGAGGGAGCCTGAGCTGGAACGAAGCAAGGCCGCTCTTTATGCCCGTTCTTTCCGCTCTGAGTACCATGCATTCCGCGGGAGTGCGCCATCTGGGGATCTCTCCGGAAACCCTGCGCATCATGAAGGACGGTAAAATGAAGCTGGGTGGCTTCTGTATTCCCGCCGTGCGCACAGCGGATACCGACCTGCCGCCGGATCTTGTTCCCGGCTGTGCCGCGATTGAGCAGTATGTGATGGGCTATCAGCCGGAAGAATGTACGGATGTATATGGCTTTGCTGCTTCGCTGTTTTTTGCGCTCACCGGAACACTTCCGCAGGATGCCCTCAAGCGCCGGACCGATTCCCGCCTGCTGATCCCCACAACATTGGTGCGCAGCATCCCGCCGCATGTGATCACGGCTCTGGCCAACGCGCTGCAAGTGACACCGGATAAGCGCACAGCCACCTTTGAACGTCTGCGGGCGGAATTGTCTGCCTCTCCAACTGTCACCATGACGTTGGAAACTCCGGTGGTTGCGGTTCCCAGCCAGGATCCGCCTCCCTCGTATTACCCGGCGGAGCAGCTTCCGCCGAAGGATCGCCGCCGCGGCGTACCAGCTTTTGTCTGGGTTCTGGTTTCCTGCGTGGCATGCCTGATTATCTTTACAGTCATCGGTGTGCTGTGGATTTCTTCGGGCGGCGAGACAGGCTTTGTCAACGGGGAACCGGATTCCAGTCTTTCGGTTTCTTCTCAGGCTCCTGCTTCCTCGCAGGCCGCATCCAGCGCTGCGGTGAGTTCCCAGGACCCAAATCAGATCCCGGTCCCGAATCTGGTGGGGCAGGAGTATGATACGCTTGTATCCCAGGCAGAACAATCGGACTATCAGATCCTTCCCGCTGCCCAGCGCCAGTTCAGCGATACTGTGGCGGAAGGCTGCATCATCTCACAGACACCGGAATACGGAGAAGGAAAGATGATGACGAAAGGAACGGCCATTGTGGTGGTCATCAGTCAGGGGCCTTCTGTCCGGGAATTGCCCGAGATTGCCAATCTGCCGTTGGCGGAGGCGTCTACCGCTGTGGCCAACGAAGGCTTTGTTCCTTCCAAGGTGGAGGAATACAGTGACACTGTTCCAATGGGATATGCCATCGGCTATCAAAATGCTAATCCGGGCGACAAGATGCCCTATGGGTCTCCTGTGGTTCTTGTGATCAGCAAAGGGCCGGAACCGTCCACTGGTGTTCAGGTGATTGACGGAAACAGTTCTTCAGCGGAGAATGCCGGCACACAGACAACTGAATAAAGCTTAAAGGGCTGCCGTTTCGAGAAAGGAAACAGGCAGCCCTTGTTTTTCCCTCTCCAAGAAAGAAAAAATTCCCGGCCTTTTGAAAGAAAGCCGGGAATTTTTGATGTTTGTCTGGAAATCAGTCGCTGCTGAAGGGCAGCAGAGCAAGATGACGCGCACGCTTGATAGCGACGGTCAGCTCACGCTGATGACGGGCGCAGGTGCCGGTCACACGGCGGGGCAGAATCTTAGCCCGCTCGGAAATGAAGCGGCGAAGCTTCGCAACGTCCTTGTAATCGATCGTCTCGATCTTATCAACGCAGAAACTGCAAACCTTTTTGCGGCCTTTACGTCCGCCGGAGCGGCGCTCGGGTCTGTCATTTCTCTCAGCCATGACAAAAGCCTCCTTTTCACAATAATAGGGGAGACGCGGATCAGAACGGCAGATCGTCGTCCGTAGGGACTTCCTCGAAATCACCAGTGTCACCGCTCACATAAGCGGGAGCAGCCTGCTCCATTGCGGGAGCCGGACGCTGCTGGTAGCCGCCCGGTGCAGGCGGGGGAGGAGTGCCGTAGCTGGCGCCGCCGCCGTAGTTGTCACGCTTTGGTTCCGCAAAGTGAACATTATCCGCAACAATCTCGACAGCCTTACGCTTGTTGCCGTCCTTGTCGGTGTAGGAGCGGGTCTGAATGGAACCCTGTACGGCGATTTGCTGGCCTTTGTGGAAGTACTTGCAGACAAACTCCGCAGTACTGCGCCATGCGACCACGTCGATAAAATCAGCCTGCCGATCGGTGCCGGCCTTTACATAGGAACGATCCACCGCGACGGTAAAGCTGGTGACGGCAATATCACCGGAGGTGTGCCGAAGCTCGGGATCGGCCACCAGACGGCCCATAATAACTGCAACGTTGAGCATTCAAACCACTCTCTTTCCGTCCTTACGCGTCTTTCTTCACAATGAGGGAACGAAGGACACCGTCGGTGATCTTGTAAATTCTGTCCAGCTCAGCCGTGAAAGAAGCCGCGCTGGTGAAGTTGATCAGGGCATAGTAACCCTCGGTCTCCTTGTTGATCTCGTAAGCAAGACGGCGCTTGCCCCACTCGTCAACGCTGTTGACCGTACCGTTTGCCGCGATGAGGTTCTTGAACTTCTCAACGAGAGCGGCAATGCCGTCGTCACCCAGCTTTGTGGAAAGGATAAACACAGTTTCATAGGAATGTTTCACATCAGGCATTGTTTGCACCTCCTTTTGGACTTTTGGCCCCGGATCCTTGTCCGGAGCAAGGATATCATCGCGTTTGCGCGATGAACAGAACAATTATATCAGCCCCTGGCGGGAAAGTCAAGAACGAAAATGCGAGGCGGAAAGGGTAAAAATCACAGCGTTTTCGCCAATTCCTTGATATATTTGCGGAAGTCCGCGCCGATCTCCGGATGGCTGAGAGCAACCTCGCACGAGGCCTGCATGATGCCAAGCTTATTGCCCATATCGTAGCGCGTTCCTGTGAAATCCACGGCGACCATACCGCTGCGCCGCGCCATGGTGCACATGGCGTCCGTCAGCTGGATTTCTCCGCCCGCGCCCGGCTCTGTGTGGTCGAGAATATCAAAAATATCCGGTGTGAGCACGCAGCGGCCCAGGATGGAGTAGAGGGACATGATTTTATCCGGGGTGGGCTTTTCAATCATATCGGTACATTTAAAATAGTTGTCACGGATCGGTTCCACTTTCAGAGAACTGTATTTGGTGATGGCTTCGGCAGAGACCTGCTTGACGCCGAGCACACCGGTGCCGAATTCCTCATAGGCACGGATCAGCTGGCCGCAGGCGGGATCCTCTCCGATAATCACATCGTCACCATAGAGAACGGCAAACGGTTCGTTTCCGACAAAGGAGCGGGCGCGGCTCACCGCATGTCCCAGTCCGCGCGTTTCCTTCTGACGGACGAAATAGAAATTGGCAAGGTGCGAAATGTCCACCACCTCGCGCAGGATATCCGCCTTTTGCGCGCCACCGCTGGTCAGCTTTGCTTCGAGCTCCGGCACACGGTCAAAATGGTCCTCAATCAGTCCTTTGCCGCGGTTTGTGATGATCAGAATATCGGTGATTCCGGAACGAACAGCTTCCTCCACGATATATTGAATGGCGGGCTTGTCCACAATCGGCAGCATTTCCTTGGGCATGGATTTCGTGGCAGGGAGCACACGTGTTCCCAGTCCGGCTGCGGGGATCACCGCTTTTGTAATTTTCATTTTCACAAAACTCCTTCCTGATGGATCGCCGGACAGGTTCCGGCGTTTTTCGGGGAGACGGCTCAAATCAAGAGCCAAAGACGCGGCAGATAGACCGCCAGCATGTACGCAATCATCAAACCGACCGCAAGGGGAGTGTTGACACCGCCCTGAGTCCGCAGCTGCATTTCCCGATCAGCAGGCTCCGGAAAATTCGTGTCAATCGTTTTGATTTTGCGCGTGCAAAACTTTCCGTAGATTTTGTTGGCTTTTATACCAGTGATAATCATGATCACAAGCTGTACCACATTCAGGACGCGGGGAAGAAAAATCAGGATCAGCTCCCACGCAGGCTGCTGGGCCAGAAGAGAGCCAAGCTGCATGAGCTGTGCGGAGGAGGGCATCATCGTATCCAGATCGATGCCAACCTGGCTCATCAGCCGGAGAAGGATATCCTCGGACGCGTAGGAGCAGTAGAGGGAAAGAAAATAAATTCCCGCCATGACCGCGGTGAGGATTGCGCCGAGCTTATACTGCTTGCGGTAGAGCATCCAGCCGCCGGTGCAGAGAAAAGCGCAGAAATTGAACCGGTTGCGGCGGAATTTTTTCTGGTTGGTAAAGACCGGCAGATAATATTGTGTGTTGGCCTGCACAAATTTAGCCATGTCCGCAGCGGAAACGCCGTCCAAATCTTCGTCGGGCTTGACGCCGCCGAGCGGATCAAAGAAAAATGCGGCAGGACCGCCGGGAAACGGCTGATTGGGATTTTGCCCGTCCGGCCCGTTTCCGCCGTATGGAGAGGATTGACCGTATGGGGGAGTCTGGCCATAAGGCTGCCCCCATGGATTCTGGCTTTGCTGCTGTCCCTGTGGAAAATCGGTGGGGGAGGGGGCGGCGCCATAGCGGCTGTTGAACTGCCCATAGTTGTTTTGAGGCCCGATTGGAGGTTCCTCCGTCAGAGACATGCCGCAGTGGTCACAGAAAAGCGCGCCGGGAGCGTTTGACTTTCCACAGCGGGGGCAGCGCTTCTCTTCCGAAGAGCCGCTGGAAGCGCGGGGGTTTTTCCAGGCCTGACCGGTTCCATGCTTGTCGCTGAAAATACAGTGCCCTTCCTGCTGGTAGCAGTGCCTGTGGTAAGGAGCCCCGCATTCCGGACAGACGACGATATCGTCCTCCGCGCTGAAAGGCTTCCCGCACACGGGGCATTGAATGCCGGTATAGTCGATCATAAGCAGTATCCTCCTACAAAAGGGCGGCCTCGCCGTCCAAGGAATCCGGGTAACTGCATCTATTGTATATTTTTTTTTGAAAAACTGCAACTTGAAAATCAGGAAGTTTTCACGGTATTCACAATTTTTACAGCACGGCCATGAAAAAAGACGGTCTGTCTTTACATTTTTCGGAAAATCCCGTATAATAAAAAAGAGTTTGCTTGTATCAATTTTAATCATCCCACAGAGAATGGGATGTGGAAAGGCTTGTGTGACCGGATATGCTGCAATTTGATGAAGTGCGACTGGAACTGGAGGGGCTTGAGCCGGAGATCAAGGATCTTGCCGAAGCGCTGGGGCTCAAGGCGATGGCGAATGAGGCGGCGGAGCTGGATATGAAAGCTTCCGAGCCCGGTTTTTGGGATGATACGCAGCGCTCCCAGAAGATCCTTCAGCGTTCCAGCTATCTGAAAAATAAAATCGCTGCCTATGAAAAACTGCAGTCCTCCTATGAGGACGCGCTTGCGCTTGTGGAGCTGGCCAATGAAGAAGGTGATCTCACCCTTCTTCCTGAAGCGCAGGAGGAGCTGGAAAAGATCCGTTCTTCTCTGGAGGAGCAGCGCCTGTCCACGCTTTTGATGGGAGAATACGATTCCAAAAACGCGATCCTTACGTTCCATGCGGGTGCGGGCGGCACAGAGGCGCAGGATTGGGCCGAGATGCTGTTTCGTATGTATAACCGCTGGGCGGAGCGCCACGGTTACAAGGTGACGACGCTGGATTATCTTGACGGCGAGGAAGCGGGCCTGAAAAGCGCCAGCATTCTGATCGAAGGAGAGAACGCCTACGGTTTTCTCAAGAGCGAAAACGGCGTTCACCGTCTGGTGCGCGTTTCTCCGTTTGACGCTTCCGGCCGCCGCCACACCTCCTTTGCTTCGCTCGAGGTGATGCCGGAAATTGACGACACCGTGGAGGTGGAGATCAACCCCGACGATATCAAGATGGAAGTTTACCGTGCCAGCGGCGCGGGCGGACAGAAGGTCAACAAGACTTCCTCCGCCGTCCGCCTGATCCACATTCCCACCGGAATCGTGGTTTCCTGCCAGGTGGAGCGCAGCCAGTATCAGAACCGTGACGTGGCTATGCGCATGCTCAAATCCAAGCTTCTCGAAATCAAGGAGCGTGAGCATCTGGAAAAGATCGAGGATATTAAAGGAGATCAGAAGGAGATTGCCTGGGGAAGCCAGATTCGCTCCTATGTTTTCATGCCTTACACGCTGGCAAAGGACCACCGCACCGGGTTTGAAAACGGAAATATCAACGCGGTGATGGATGGCGATATCGATGGCTTTATCAACGCATATCTGAAAGCACAGAGTCTTGGGACGCTGGGAAACTACGGCGACGAATAAACAGGAAAATAAAAAAGGGGACGCTGCGGCGTCTCCTTTTTGTTTATCTTTTGTGAAATGGGCAATACTAGCATTGACGGCCGTTTACATTCTGTTTTATTGCGGAGAGAAGCGAGGCATGTGAAATGGAATTTCCATAAAATAGGGAAGAAAACGCGGATGCGGGTGAGCGAATTTCACAATCTTGAAGATCGGTACGAAGGGAAGGGCATCGATCCGTCTTGACAGCACTTTAGAATGCATGTATTATTAATGTAATGTTTGTGTCCGGAATCTTTTCCCCCGTGTCTGCTCCTGCCGAGGCGTGTGAGCAAAAGGGGCGGGGAAGACCAGGGAGCTTGACTCTTTGGTGTTTGTGAGACAGAAAAACATAAAAAATTTGCCGCGAGGGCGGTGTGGGCGTTATGTCTGGCGCATGAGATGCGGCCGGACTCTTTTTCCTTATGCCCAGCGTTCCGCGGAGTTGGGGGTTATGTAATTTGTCAGATGAAAATGCAATCGGATTGTATGGGAAAATTGAACCGATCAGAAAACCGGCGGATCAGGAGATCGGAGGAAACGCTGTCTCTGTGACAGAGGTACAGAGCGCTTCCGGGGAAAACCGGCAGGAAGCACAGAAGGAGTCCCGCCAGCGCAAGCCGCGCCGCCGCGCGCCGCAGAAAACGGAAGAGAAGGCGGGCGTGCAGGAGAAGGTGAAAGCGGGCCGCACCGCCGCGCAGGAAGAGAAAAAATCGCCTGTCCGTGGGAGAAGGGAGCCCGCACAGAACGCGGCGCTGAAAAATACACAGAAACCGGCCCGGACGGCAGGAAGCAGGCAGCCACGCCAGCAGAACGGAAGAAGAGGTAAGGCTGCTCCCGCGAAGCCGCCGGTGCGGGTGTATTTTCTGGGCGGCTTGAATGAGATCGGAAAAAACTTTACGCTGTATGAATGCGGCGAGGATATGATCATTGTCGACTGCGGCATGGCATTCCCGGATGGTGATATGCTTGGTGTCGATCTGGTTTTGCCCGACTTCACCTTTGTGGAGCGCAACGCGGATCGGATCCGGGGAATCGTGATCACCCACGGGCATGAGGATCACATCGGCGCGCTGCCGTATCTGCTCAAGCGTGTGAACCTGCCTGTGTACTCCACACGCCTTACGATCGGCCTGATTGAAGGCAAGCTCCGGGAGCATGGCCTTCTGGGGAAGGCACGACTCAATGTGGCAAAGCCCGGCGACACTGTTCGCCTGGGCTGTTTCGATGTGGAGTTCATTCATGTGAACCATTCGATCCCGGATGCGGTGGCATTTGCCCTGCATTGCCCCGCAGGAATTCTGATCCACACAGGAGATTTCAAAATCGACTGTACGCCCGCGCAGGGGGAGATGATCGATCTTGGCCGTCTTGCCCAGCTTGGCAAGGAGGGGGTTCTGGCGCTTTTGCCCGATTCCACGAACGCGGAGCGTCCCGGTTTTACGCCCACGGAGCAGAAGGTGGACAATTCCTTTGAGAATCTGTTCCGCCGCGCGGAAAACAGCCGCCTGATTATTGCGACCTTTGCTTCCAACATTGGCCGTGTGCAGCAGATTATCAACTGTGCCGTGCGGTATGGCCGGAAGGTGGCTCTTTCGGGTCGTTCGATGCTCAATGTAATGGGCATCGCGATGGAGCTGGGATATTTGGAGGTTCCGGACGGCGTACTGATTGACATCGATATGATCAGCCGGTATCCGAAGGAGCAGATTGTGCTGGTGACAACCGGCAGCCAGGGAGAGCCGATGAGCGCGCTGGCCCGCATGGCCTTTGCGGATCACCGTAAGGTGGAGGTTGGCCCCGGCGACTTTATCATCATTTCCGCCAATCCCATTCCCGGCAACGAAAAGACGGTGGGCAATGTGGTTGACGAGCTGATGAAGCGCGGCTGTCAGGTGGTGTACGAATCCATGTATGAGGTTCACGTTTCCGGCCATGCCCGCCAGGATGAGCTGAAAATCATGCAGGGGATCGTGCGCCCGAAATATTTCATTCCGATACACGGCGAGCAGAAGATGCTGCAAAAGCATGCCGCTTTGGCCCGCAGCATGGGAATTCCGGACTCGCGGATCTACATCGGCGATATCGGCGATGTGCTGGAGCTGAGCGAGAGCGGCATGAAGCAGGTTGGCACGGTTCCGGCCGGGCGTGTTTTGGTGGATGGTCTCGGCGTGGGAGATGTGGGCAGCGTTGTGCTGCGCGACCGCAAGCATCTCGGCGAGGACGGCCTGATCGTGGTGGTCTGCACAATTTCGAGAGAAACCGGCCATGTCGTGGCGGGACCGGACGTGGTTTCCCGCGGCTTTGTGTACGTTCGGGAATCGGAGCCGCTGCTGGATGATGCGCGCGCGCTGGTAAACCGTATTCTGAATGAATGTGCCGACAACGGTGTGCGTGAGTGGGGAACGCTCAAGACAAAGGCGAAGGATGCGCTGTCGCGCCTGCTTTATGACAGGACGCGGCGCAGTCCCATGATTCTCCCCATCATCATGGAGGTCTGATTCGGGCAAATTTGTGAGGATCGCGCCGAGCACGCGGACTTGTGAAGGAGTGGGCTGCTTGAAGAAAAAAAGGGTATGGGCTGCTTCCCCGGTGTTTTATATTTTGTCTGTCCTGCTGTTTGTGATGGCGGGAATCAGCTGGTTTCAGGGGAATACCGCGCTGTTTTGTGTGGAGCTTGTCGCGGCGGTGCTTGCCGTCGCGGCGGTGATCCTCTCCACAGAACACTTCAAGGCATATGTTGCAGCAGCTCTCAAAAGTGCAAAGTCCGTCCTTGGGGCGGAGGAGTTTGGAAATCTGCGCGATTTTACCATGCCGGTGGCCGTGATCGGCGAAGCGGATGATATCGTGTGGGTGAACGATGCGTTTCTGGCCACGGTGAGCCCGGGCCGTGAACTTCGCGGAGAAAGTGTGCTCAAGCTGATTTACCCCAAGACACTCCAGCAGCTGCTGGAGGCCGGCGGCACAGATATTGCACTGGAGGACCGCCAGTTTACCGTTTTTGCAAGCCGCACGGAGAGCGGCGCGATCCTGTATTTTGTCGACGATACATATTATAAGGAGATTAACCGCGAATTTGAGGAGACACGGCCCGTTGTCGCTCTTGCCTATTTTGACAACCGGGAGGAGCTGGCCCGTGATTCCAGCGGGATGGAGGATGCCAGAATCGCGTCCGAGGTGGAGTCGTGTGTCAACGAATGGGCGATTTCCATGGGAGGCTTCTGCAAGCGCCTTTCCGGTGGCCGTTATCTGATTTTGACAGATGAAGGACATCTGAGAACCGCGATGGAAAACCGCTTTGAGGTGTTGGATGCGGTGCGCCGCGTCAAAGGCGAGGAAAACCGCAGTGCGACAATTTCCATGGGTGTGGCGCGTGGGGCCGCGAGCCTGCAGGAGGCCGAACGCTGGTCAAGGGCGGCGCTGGATATGGCGCTGGGCCGCGGCGGCGATCAGGTGGCTGTCAAACAGAAGGGCGGCGCCTACTCCTTTTTTGGCGGCCTTTCCAAGGGCGTTGAAAAGCGCGACAAGGTGCGCACGCGTGTTATCGCCGCAACATTGGCCGACCATGCGCGCGCCAGCGACTGCATCTTCCTGATGGGGCATAAATTCTCCGATCTTGACGCTGTGGGCGCGGCTGTCGGTCTGTGGAGCGCGATGACAAAGGCGGTCGGCATGCCGGCTTATGTGGTGATCAATCGCGGCCAGACGCTGGCAGGGCCGGTGGTGGAGAGTATTGAAAGCCAGGGGCCTGATTCGCCCCATGTGTTCATCTCTCCGGCAGAGGCTGCCGCCATGGTAACGCCCAAGAGTCTTTTGATCGTGGTGGATACCCATTCGCAGGATTTTGTCGAAAGCCCCGAATTGCTCGATGCCTGCCAGCGCGTGGTGGTAATTGATCATCACCGCATGATGGTGCGCCACATCGAAAATGCTCTTGTTTTTTACCATGAGCCGTATGCCAGCTCCGCGAGTGAGATGGTAGCGGAGCTGGTGCAGTATCTCGGCGAAAACTGCCTGAACCGCCGGGAGGCGGGGGCGCTGCTTTCCGGTATCACGCTCGATACCAAGAATTTTGTGCTGAAAACGGGTGTGCGCACCTTTGAGGCCGCAGCCTACCTGCGTCGCCGTGGGGCGGATACGGTGGAGGTCAAGCGGATGTTCTCCGACTCGATCGATGCCTACAAGAAAAAATATGAAATTGTCTCGAACGCGGAGATTTCCGATAATTGTGCCATTGCCTCCGCGCGAGAGGAATTTTCCGACGTCCGCGTGATTTCGGCGCAGGCGGCGGACGAGCTTTTGTCCATCCAGGGCGTGAAAGCGTCCTTTGTCATTTTCCCAAGCGGCGGACAGGTCAACATTTCCGCCCGCAGCCTGGGTGAGGTCAACGTTCAGTTGATCATGGAGGCGCTGGGCGGCGGCGGCCATCTGACGATGGCGGCAACGCAGCTGACCGGCGTAGGAATTGAGGAGGGCCGCAGGCTTTTGAAGGGCGCAATCCGCAATGTGATGGAGCGCGCGCTTCCTGTGAAAGATTCCTGAGCAGGCGGCTTCGGATCAATGTAACAATGTAACAGGAGGGATTTTCCATGAAGGTTGTATTGCTGGAAGATGTAAAGGGAAGCGGGAAAAAGGGCGAGCTGGTCAATGTTTCCGACGGCTATGCCCGCAACTTTCTTTTCCCGCGTAAACTGGCCAAAGAGGCCAACGCGCAGGCAATGAACGAGCTCAAAAACGCGCAGGCCGCCGCCGAGCACCGTGTGCAGGTGGAGAAGGATAACGCGAATGATGCAAAGGCCAAGCTGGATGGCAAGAGTGTCAAAATTGTCGCAAAAGCCGGGCAGGGCGGCAAGCTGTTCGGTTCCGTGACCTCCAAGGAGATCGCGGAGGCTATCCGCGCTCAGTATCAGGTAACCATTGACAAGCGCCGGATCGAGTCCGCCGATATCAAGGCGTTCGGCACGTTCACCTGCGAAATCAAGCTGTATACCGGGATCAGTGCCAAGATCTACGTTGTTGTGGGCGAGGAATAAGAAGGAGCACAATTCATGGCGGATTTTACTGCGGATGCATATGGGGCCCTGAATCTGCCCTTTTCCCCGGAAGCGGAACAGTCTGTTCTCGGCGCTGTCCTGCTGGATTCCTCCTGTCTGGATACCGTGGCGGAACTTCTGCCAAGGCCGGAGTATTTCTATCAGTCGAACAACAGCATGATCTATGCTGCCATGCTCGACATGTTTACGCTCGGCCAGCCCGTGGACTTTGTCACGGTGTTGGAAAAGCTCAAGGAGCAGGAGGGCTTTGAACAGTCCGGCGCAAAGACATATCTCTTGCAGCTGGCCCAGCTGGTTCCTTCCATCACCAATGTGGAGACCTATGCCCGCATTGTACGGGATAAGTACGATGTGCGTACGCTGATTCTGACAGCTCGTGACATTGTGGAAGAGGCTTCCGCAGGAGGAGCCGACGCCTCCACGCTTCTGGATTCCGCGGAGCAGCGCATTTTTGATATCCGCCGCGGCAAGAATATGCAGGGGCTGCAAAAGCTCAACGAGGTGATTGTCCAGACCTTTGACCGTCTGGATCTCCTCAATTCGCCGGACAGCGAAAATTATCGGGGCGTCCCCACGGGGATCAAGGAGCTGGACGACACCATCACGGGCCTGAACCGGACGGACTTTATTCTGCTGGGCGCGCGCCCCGGTATGGGAAAAACCAGCTTTGCGCTGAACATCGCGCGCCATGCCGCTGTCAAGGCGGGGAAAACCGTGGCTTTCTTCTCACTGGAAATGGGCAAGGAGCAGCTTTGCTCCCGTCTGCTTTCCACGGAAGCTCTGGTAAGCGGTACCAAGCTGCGGACCGGCAAGCTGGAGAATGATGAATGGGTGCGCCTGGTGGAGGCGGGGGATATTCTTTCCCACGCCAACATCTATCTGGATGACACGCCGTCGATCACCGTGCCGGAAATGAAAGCCAAGCTGCGCCGCCTGCGGACGGTGGATCTGGTGATTATCGACTATTTGCAGCTGATGACAAGCGCCAGCCGCCGGGGGGACGGCAACCGTGTGCAGGAAATCTCCGAGATCACACGAAGCCTGAAAATCATGGCGAAGGAGCTGAACATTCCGGTTCTGACGCTTTCGCAGTTGGCCCGTGACAGTGAAAAGCGTACGAATCACCGTCCGGTTCTTTCCGATCTGCGTGATTCCGGTTCTATCGAACAGGATGCCGATATTGTGCTGTTCCTGTACCGTGAGGATTACTATTCCGCGGAAAATGAGCCGGGGCAGGAGACAGATCGCAACAGCGGCGAATGCATCGTGGCCAAAAACCGTCACGGGGAAGCCAAGACTGTGCCGCTGCACTGGCAGGGCGAATTTATGCGTTTTACAGCGCAGGAGGTTGTGCACCATGCCCCATGAGACGCGGGATGCGTCCATTGAAACAATTGAAGAAAAAATCAGAGGGGTAATCGCCCGGTATTCCATGCTTCCCACCGGAGCCGCTGTTATTGTCGGCTTTTCCGGTGGGGCAGATTCCGCGGCGCTTACCCATTTCCTTTCTGTGCACAGGAAAGAATACAGTATTTCACTGAAAGCCGCTCATGTCAATCATGGCCTGCGGGAAGCGGCAGGCAGGGACGAGGAGGCGGCCCGCATTTTCTGCGAGGAAAGAGGGATCCCCTTTTTCTCCCGCCGCGCGGATGTCGGTACGCTGGCCCGCGAACAGGGCCTTTGCGTGGAAGACTGCGGGCGCAGGCTCCGGTATGCCTTTTTCCGGGAACTGGCCGGGGACGATCCGAACGCCCGCATTGCCACGGCACACACGGCTTCCGACCATGCGGAAACCATGGTGATGAATCTGACGCGTGGCGCGGGGGCAAGAGGCCTGAGTGGGATTCCTCCGGTAAATGGATCGGTGATCCGCCCCCTGATCGCGCTGACGCGGGAGGAAGTGGAGCGGTATTGCGCATGGTATGACCTTCCCTATGTGCAGGATGAATCCAACTTTGAGGAGATCTATGCGCGCAATCGTGTGCGGCGCAGGGTGATTCCGGTGCTGCGGACACTCAATCCTTCTTTGGAAAGCAGTATGCTGCGGGCGGCGGAGCTTTTGCGAGAGGATGACGCGCTGCTGTGTGATCTGGCCCGGGACGCGATGGAGCAGTCGCGGCATGGCGGCGGCTGGAAGCTTTCCTCTCTGCGCGCGCTGCCGCGTCCCATCCTTTCCCGCGCGCTGATTTTGATGGCGAAGGAAGCAGGTGCGGGCCGTCTGACGCATGAACAGGTGGAGGATATGGAACGCGCTGTGCAAAATGGCGGCGCGGCGACGGTGGCGGGAGGAATACAAATCCTTGCAAAGGGCAATACTCTTTTTGCGCAGTCTCCGTCCCCGTGTCAGAGCGGGTGGAGCGTTCCTCTCCGACCGGAAGGAACGCTTTTACCGGATGGCAGAACGCTCCGTATCCGCATATTTCATGCGGGGGAAGCAGAAAATCAACAGAAATTTTATAAATTCCTGTTTCATAATCCCGGCAACTATGATACAATACAGAATGATATGGTCGTGAGGACTCGTTTGCCAGGCGATCGCTTCCGTCCAGCGGGCCGTGGGGTGACAAAACCTCTGCGCCGCCTGCTGGCCGAGGATGGCGTACCGCCTGCCGCCCGGGATCACCGGATTCTTCTGGCAGAAAGCGGAGGGGAGATCCGCTGGGCAGAGGGGCTGGGACCGTGTGAAGCGTGGGATGCGCGCGGCTGTATGGCTGGGGTGTTCCTCGTGGAAATAGAGAAATGAAGTAAGGAGTTAACGTCAATGGATCAGGACATTCAGGAAGTTCTGTACAGTCAAGAATATCTGGCTGGGGTCGTGAAGGAGCTGGGACGCAAGATCAGCGAGGATTACAAAGGGAAAAACCTCCTGATGGTCAGCGTGCTCAAAGGCAGTGTTGTCTTTATGGCCGATCTCATGCGCGCGATCACCATTCCGTGCAGCATCGATTTTATGTCTGTCAGCAGCTATGGCTCAGGGGTAAAAACGAGCGGTGTGGTCAAAATCATCAAGGATTTGGATATCAATCTGGAAGGGAAGGATCTCCTTCTGGTGGAGGATATTCTCGACAGCGGCATGACGCTTCATTACATACGCGACATGCTGAGCCAGAGAAACCCCAGAAGCATTCGGCTCTGCACGTTGTTTGACAAGCCGGAGCGCCGCACGGTTGACATTGCCGCCGATTATTTCGGAGCGGTGGTGCCGGATGCGTTTATTGTGGGCTATGGGCTGGATTACGACGAGAAATACAGGAACCTCCCCTATGTGGGAATCTTGAAGCCGGAGGTTTATGAAAAATAATTCTGCGATTCCCGAAAGGAGAGTGAACCTGTTTGGATAATAAATACAGATGGAAAACCCTGCTTTTGCCGGTGGCTGTGGCGCTGGTGTTTCTGTTCCTGATCTTTTCCTTGCTGGGCGGAAACTCGCGCTCCGGTATTGCGTATTCAGAAGTGATCCAATATTTTGAGGATCAGAAGGTGACGGGGTATTCGCTGGACTTCGGTTCCGGACGCCTTCAGATGACGCTCAGCGATCCGGCGGGCGCCGTGGTGATCTACGATGTCCCCAACATTGAGATGTTCGTCAATGAGACGGCTCCCTATGTGCAGGAATACAATGAGGCACACCCTGACGCCAAGATGGTGCGCGACTGGATCCGTCCGTCCGAGGCCAATTCCTGGATAGCGACGCTGTTGCCGATGATTGTGGTGCTGCTGTTGGGCGTCCTGCTGTGGTGGTTCATGATGAAGCGCATGAACTCCGTGATGGGCGATTCCGGCAAGCAGATGAACTTCGGCAAGGCGAAGGTTAAGCAGATGGCGGACGAGAAGCGCAAGACCACCTTTGCGGACGTCGCGGGAGCCGATGAAGAGAAAGAGGAGCTGCGCGAGATTGTGGAGTTCCTCAAAAACCCGAAGAAGTATAACGAGCTTGGCGCACGGATCCCGAAGGGCGTGCTTTTGGTGGGCCCTCCCGGTACCGGTAAAACACTGCTTGCCCGCGCGGTCGCGGGAGAAGCGGGTGTGCCATTCTTCTCGATTTCCGGTTCGGACTTCGTGGAAATGTTCGTCGGTGTCGGCGCGTCGCGTGTGCGCGATCTGTTCGAGCAGGCGAAAAAGAATTCGCCTTGTATTATCTTTATTGATGAGATTGACGCAGTGGGCCGTCAGCGCGGTGCCGGTCTGGGCGGCGGTCACGATGAACGTGAACAGACGCTCAACCAGCTGCTTGTGGAGATGGATGGTTTCGGCGCAAACGAAGGCGTTATTATGATCGCCGCGACCAACCGCCCGGATATCCTCGATCCCGCTTTGATGCGTCCTGGCCGTTTTGACCGTCAGGTGACAGTTGGCTATCCGGACGTGAAGGGCCGTGAGGAAATCCTCAAGGTTCATGCGCGCGGTAAGCCGATCGCGCCGGACGTGGATCTGCGCACGATTGCGAAATCGTCTGCCGGCTTCACCGGCGCGGATCTGGAAAACCTGCTCAACGAAGCAGCCCTTCTGGCTGCGCGGCGCAATCTCAAAGCCATCACTATGACGGAGATTGAGGAAGCGACGATCAAGGTTGTAGTTGGTACGGAAAAGAAGAGCCATGTGATGACCGAACGCGAGAGAAAGCTGACGGCTTACCACGAGGGTGGTCACGCCGTGGTGACGTATTTCTGTCAGACACAGGATCCGGTTCATCAGATTTCGATCATCCCGCGCGGCATGGCAGGCGGCTATACGATGCAGCTGCCTGCGGAGGACCGCTCCTATCGCACCCGCACGGAGATGCAGGAATCCCTGATTGTTCTGCTCGGCGGCCGCGTGGCGGAATCGCTTACGCTGGATGACATCTCCACCGGTGCCTCCAACGATATTGAGCGTGCGACCAAGACGGCCCGCGCGATGGTAACGAAATACGGTATGAGCGATAAGCTGGGTGCGATTGCTTACGGCCGCGACGACAGCGAGCCCTTCCTTGGCCGTGATATGGGCCATATCCGCGACTATTCCGAAGCGACAGCCTCCGCGATTGACGCGGAAATCAAGCATATTGTCAACACGGCTTATGAGCGTACGGAAAACATCCTGAAAGAGCACATGGATAAGCTCCAGCAGGTGGCACAGTTCCTGTACCACAATGAAAAGATGAGCGGGGATGAGTTCCGCGCCGTCATGGAGGGAAATCTGGAAGCCCTTGGGGATAAAAATCCGGAAAAGCTGGCAGAGGCCGCACAGTCTGCCCCGGAGGAGCAGGCAAGTTCACCGGAGCAGCCGGCGCAGAGCCCCTCAGAAGAATAATGCGGGAGAGGGAAATGAGCTTCATTTCCCTTTTTTCCTGTCCGTTTCCGGTAAAGTGCGGAAGAAGTGGAAAAGGGCCGCAGGATGAGGGTGGAGGAAGGTTGAATTTTATGGGTAAGGAGAAGACGAAACAGCTATGGCGGTGAAAAAACCGGTATACAATAATGAAAGTATTTCCATGCTCAAAGGGGCGGACCGTGTTCGCCTGCGTCCCGCCGTCATTTTTGGCTCCGACGGCATCGAGGGCTGTGAGCATTCTGTTTTTGAAATTTTGTCAAACTCCATCGACGAAGCGCGCGAGGGCTACGGCAAGGAGATTACCGTCACGCGGTATGAGGATCTTTCCGTGGAGGTGGAGGACCACGGGCGCGGTATCCCGGTGGATTTCAATAACCGCGAACAGCGGTATAACTGGGAACTGGTGTTCTGCGAAATGTATGCGGGCGGCAAGTATAACAACGCTTCCAACGGCAGCTATGAATATTCGCTCGGCCTGAACGGCCTTGGCCTGTGCGCAACCCAGTACGCGTCCGAATATATGGATGTGGATGTGCGCACCGGCGACACCCGTTACACGCTCCACTTTGAGAAGGGAGAGAATGTCGGCGGGCTGCATCAGGAGCCGTACAAGGGAAAATCCGGCACCAAAATCCGTTGGAAGCCGGATCTCTCTGTTTTTACGGATATCAATATCCCGCTGGAGTATTATCTTGACACCATCAAGCGCCAAGCCATTGTCAACGAGGGAATCCGCTTTGTACTGCGCAATCAGGTGGGCGGAAAGTTTGAAACAACGGAATTCCTGTACCAGCAGGGTATCGTGGACCATGTCAGGGAGCTGGCGGGAGAGGACGCGATGACGTCCGTGCAGTTCTGGCAGGCGGAGCGCAATGTCCGCGATCGCGACGACAAGCCGGAATATAAGACGAAGATCAATGTGGCTCTTGCGTTTTCAAACCGGAACCATCAGATCGAATACTATCACAATTCCAGCTGGCTGGAGCACGGCGGCGCGCCGGACAAGGCGGTGCGCAGCGCGTTTGTCAGCCAGATTGACGCCTATCTCAAGCAGACGGGAAAGTATAACAAGAACGAGAGCAAGATCACCTTTGCAGACGTGGAGGATTGCCTTCTGCTTGTGATTTCCTCCTTCTCCAACCAGACCTCCTACGAGAACCAGACGAAGAAAGCTATCACCAACAAAGGAATCCAGGAAGCGATGACGGAGATGCTCCGCCATCAGCTGGAAATCTATTTCATCGAAAACCCGGTGGAGGCCGAGCGCGTTGGCGCGCAGGTGCTGGTCAACAAGCGCAGCCGTGAGGACGCGGAGAAAACGCGCCTGAACATCAAGAAGAAGCTTACCAGCAACATGGATGTCACAAGCCGTGTGGCGAAGTTTGTCGACTGCCGCAGCCGCGACGTGAACGAGCGGGAAATCTTCATCGTGGAGGGCGACTCCGCGTTGGGAGCCTGTAAACAGGCGCGCGATCCCGATTTTCAGGCCATCATGCCGATCCGCGGAAAAATCCTCAACTGTCTCAAGGCAGATTACGACAAGATTTTCAAAAGCGAGATCATCACCGATCTGATCAAGGTGCTCGGCTGCGGCGTGCAGGTGAAATCGAAGGCGAACCGTGATCTGTCCTCCTTTGACATGAACCTGCTGCGCTGGAATAAGGTGATTCTCTGTACCGATGCTGATTTTGACGGCTTCCAGATCCGCACGCTGCTTCTGACGATGCTGTACCGGCTGACTCCTGATTTGATCGAGGCCGGAAAAGTGTTTATCGCGGAATCGCCGCTGTTTGAGATCAACACGAAAAACGAAACGTATTTTGCCTACACGGAGCAGGAAAAAACGGAGATCCTTAAAAAGCTGGAAGGGAAAAAGTTTACACTCCAGCGCAGCAAGGGATTGGGTGAGAATGAACCGGACATGATGAACCTGACCACCATGAACCCGAAAACCCGCCGCCTGATCAAGGTGATGCCGACCGACGCGGAGCAGACAGCCCAAATGTTTGATCTGTTGCTGGGAGATAATCTCAGCGGCCGGAAGGATTACATCGCGGAGTTCGGTCATCTGTATATTGATGAAGCGGACGTGAGCTGAGAGGAGGGACGAGAATGGCCAGAAAAAGAAATGACAGCGGGGCTGCCCGTCCTTCCGGAGCGGTGCATGGTGTGATCGAGCACGCCGGAGAGGTGATGGAGCAGCGGATCACCGATACGCTGGAAAAGAACTATATGCCCTACGCCATGAGCGTTATTTTGTCGCGTGCTATCCCGGAGATTGACGGCTTCAAGCCGTCTCACCGGAAGCTGCTCTTCACCATGTATAAAATGGGGCTGCTCGGTTCCGCCCGTACCAAAAGCGCCAACATTGTCGGCCAGACGATGAAGCTGAACCCGCACGGCGGCGCCGCGATTTACGATACCATGGTGCGCCTGAGCCGCGGCTATGAGGCACTGCTGCATCCATTTGTCGACTCCAAGGGCAACTTCGGCAAATTCTATTCGCGCGATATGGCCTGGGCGGCTTCCCGTTATACGGAAGCACGCCTGGACAATATCTGTCAGGAGCTGTTCCGGGACATCGACAAGGATACGGTTGACTTCGTAGACAACTACGACAACACGCTCAAGGAGCCAACGCTTCTGCCCGCCACCTTTCCGTCGGTGCTGGTAAACGCCAATACTGGTATTGCGGTCGGTATGGCAAGCTCCATCTGCCCGTTTAACCTGGCGGAGGTCTGCCAAACGGCGATTGGACTCATCCGCGATCCGGATTTTGACGTGCTCTCCACGCTGCAAGCCCCGGATTTTCCGGGCGGCGGTCTGATCGTCTACGATCGGAAGCAAATGGAGGAAATCTACGCCACGGGACGCGGCAGCTTTCGCGTGCGTTCGCGCTATACCTATGACAAGTCCGCCAACTGTGTGGATGTCACGCAGATTCCGCCCACCACGACGGTGGAGGTAATCGTCGAAAAGGTAATCGATCTGATCAAGCAGGGCAAGCTCAAGGAAATCGCCGATATCCGCGACGAAACCGGTTTGAACGGTCTGAAAATCACGATCGATCTCAAGCGCGGCGTGGATCCCGACAAGCTGATGCAGAAGCTGTTCCGGATGACAGCGTTGGAGGATAGTTTCTCCTGCAACTTCAACGTCCTTGTTGGCGGAACCCCACGCGTCATGGGCGTTCGGGAGCTGCTTGGGGAATGGACGGCGTTCCGTGTGGAGTGCGTGCGCCGCCGCACCTATTATGACCTTTCCCGCAAGCGCGAAAAGCTGCACCTGCTGCGCGGCCTGCAATCCATCCTGCTCGACATTGACAAAGCGGTTCGGATTGTTCGCGAAACCGAGGAGGAATCCGAGGTGGTGCCGAACCTCATGATCGGCTTCGGCATTGACGAGACGCAGGCGGAATATGTTGCGGAGATCAAGCTGCGCCATCTCAACCGCGAATATATCCTCAAGCGCACGGAGGAGATCAGCCAGCTGGAGAAGGATATCGCGGATCTCCAGGAGATTATGGACAACAAGTCCAAGGTCAAGTCCATCATTATCTCCGAGCTCAAACGGGTTGCCTCCGATTACGGACAGCCCCGGCGCTCCATGCTGCTGTATGCCAATGAACTGGAGGAATCCGTCGAGGAGGAGGAAATCCCAGATTATCCGGTGAACCTTTTCTTCACCCGCGAGGGCTATTTCAAGAAGATTACCCCGCTGTCTCTGCGCATGAGCGGCGAACAAAAGCTGAAGGAGGGAGACGAGATCGTTCAGACGCTCGAAGCGACGAACGCCTGCGATCTGCTCTTCTTTACGGATCGCTGCCAGGTGTACAAGACGCGGGCCAGCGACTTTTCCGATACCAAGGCCAGCGTGTTGGGTGAGTTTATTCCGGCCCGTCTCGGCATGGACGAGGGGGAGAACGCTGTGTTTATGGCGGTGACCAAGGATTACACCGGCTGGATGCTGTTCTTCTTTGAAAACGGGAAGGTGGCCAAGGTGGAGCTGTCCGCCTACGAGACCAAGACAAACCGGAAAAAGCTGCTGGGGGCGTACAGCGACAAGTCCCCGCTTGCCTGCGCGCAGCAGCTTTCCGAGGACGGAGAGTTCCTGGTTGCCAGCTCCCAGGGAAGGCTGCTTCTTTTCCATACGGGAGCTGTGGCCTCCAAAGCGACACGCAACACGCAGGGCGTGCAGGTGATGACGCTGAAAAAGGGCGCGCGTGTCCTGTCTGCCGTTCCATATCAGGAGGACATGCTGAAAAAGCCAGACCGCTACCGCAAAAACATCCCGGCGACCGGCGCTCTGCCCTTGCCGGAGGAAACAGAAGGCGAACAGATGACGTTGTAAGGGCAAAAAAGAACCCGCCCGGGCCAATAGCCGGGGCGGGAGGCAGTCCGAAGCGGCAAACGCAGGTTCACTTGGGACTTCCGCTTCTTAGTATGGCGCGGGAACGATGAAATATACTATGTGTTTGTTTTGAGTGGGCTGGAAAAAGGAGTGTGAGGAACATAGATCATTCTAATGCGAGATTTGAGATACAGAATAAGTATAGCATAGAAGATTTTTCGGATCTTTGGCTTGCTTTCCGTTTGAAAACTCCGGGGAAAGCGCCGCCTAAACAGCTTTCCTCCCACGGTATGAGAATGTTGGCCTGGTTCATGATTTTGACTGGCGCGATGATAGAAATTGTCTATCTGTGGTTGCGTTCAATTATTGACCTCCCTTTCTTTCAGTACGCATGGATTTTTAGTATTGCAGGTATTATCTTATTGATTCGAGGTGTGCCGCGTAATCCTCGTTGGGTGCAAAAAGCATGGAAAAATTATGAAAAACAGCAATATAGATCTTTGATTGTTCGTTTTATGGAAGAAGAGTTTGAAATTTGTTCTCACAATCAATCAGGGAAAAGCGATTGTCGG
>HHCFC01400__coassemble_1528_pt1 | contig 21515 bp, 19 predicted proteins | sample HHCFC01400__metabat2_high_PE_024 | metagenome-assembled genome bin HHCFC01400
CGATGAAGCAAACGGTATGATAAAAAGACGAAAGGTTTTCTTCTGAAACCAGCAGAACAGAGGGCTGATACGATGTTTTTCAGAAAAAAGCAGAAACCTCTTCCCTATGACAGGGACATGTGCAGGCCGGTGATCCGCTCCAGCATCTGCACAGGGGAAAAGGTGGCGGGATTCCAAAACCTGCACAGCGGAAAATTCAGCGAAGTCATGCTGATCCGCACCCCCGAGGATCTGGAGGAATTCCGGCGTCTTTACGGCATCGGAGAGGAAGAAATCTCCACGGAATATTAAAAGACGTACCTACAGAAAGGAGCTTTACCATGCGTATTCTCATGCTGGGCAACAGCTTTATTTTCACCAACGATATGCCGCGGATGCTGGCGGAACTGACCGGCGCGGAAGTAGTCCACCACACGCGGGGCGGAGCACGGCTGTCGGAACAGCTGAATCCCGAGACTCAACTAGGCGCACAGACGCAGGCCGCCCTGCGGGAGGAGCACTGGGATTATGTGGTGCTTCAGGAGATGAGCCACGGACCCATCACCTCCCCCAAAAGCTTCTTTTCCAGCGTGGAACAGCTCTGCGGACAGATCCGGGAAAACGGCGCCATACCGATCCTTTACGCCACCTGGGCTTATCAAAAGGGCGGAGCCGAGCTGACAGCCAAGGGCTGGGACTATGAGGAGATGGCCCGCGGGCTGTTTGAAGCATACCACAAAGCCGCCGAAGAAAACCACACTCTCATCGCCGATGTGGGACAGCGGTTTTACGAATTGTCCAAGACCCAGAATCTTTATGGTGAGGACGGCTATCATCCCAACGAAGCAGGCTCCCACATCGCGGCTCAGGAGATTGCAGACATCATCCGGAAGCACGAGGAGAGCCTGTCATGATCCGGGATATCTGCAAGGACGAAGCGTTTCTGGCACAGAAGGCGGAGCCTGCCGCGCCGGAGGATCTCCCGATCGCCGCCGATCTGCTGGAAACGCTGGAGCACCACAAGGAAGGATGCGTGGGCATGGCCGCCAATATGGTCGGCGTAAACAAACGCATCATCGCCTTTGACAACGAGGGGGAATATATGGTGATGCTCAATCCGGAGATCGTCAAACGCGCCGGTCCTTACAGCACGGAGGAAGGGTGTCTCTCCCTCAGCGGCACACGCCCAGTCAAGCGGTGGAAATCCATCAAGGTCCGCTGGCAGAATGAAAATTTCCAGGAACGCCTGAAAACCTTCACCGGCTGGACGGCTCAGATCATCCAGCATGAGATCGATCACTGCGAGGGCATCCTTATATGAAAAAATGTAAAATCACCGTCATGCGCATCACCCGGTATGAGGATCTGATGCGCCAATATGAAAATCCCATCTCCCACGCCTGCGGTATGGAGGAGGGACAGGTTTTCATTGCCAACGGATGGGAAAAGCCGGAGGGCTTCTGCCAGAGTGCCTGGGACACCCTGTCCCCCTTTGTGCTGGCTCTGAGCCATGGCGGCGAAAACTTCTATGATGGTTGGATGAAAAACCCAAAATCCGCCATGCTTTCCTGCAACGATGGCTTCCGCCCGGTCAGCTTTCTGGTGGAAGCCCTGGACGAGGACGCGGAGTGAGGAGGGAACAGGATGTTTGAAAACAAAATTGCCGTTGTGACCGGCGGAGCCAAAGGAATCGGAAAGGCTATCGCGGAGGAATTCCGCAAGGCCGGCGCCCAGGTATGCGTCATCGATCGGCTTCCCAATGCGTATTTCGTCGGCGACCTGGCAGATCCGGGCGTTTTGGAGGATTTCACCCGCAAGGTGATCGATGATTACGGCCACGTGGATTATCTGATCCACAACGCTCTGCCGCTGATGAAGGGCCTTGATACCTGCACCTACGAGGAATTCAACTACGCTCTGCGCGTGGGAGTCACCGCGCCCTTTTACCTGACCAAGCTGTTCGCGCCTTATTTTGCTCCCGGTGCGGCTATCGTAAACATCTCCTCCTCCCGGGATCGGATGAGCCAGCCCCAAACCGAGAGCTACACGGCTGCCAAGGGTGGAATCTCCGCCCTGACCCACGCCCTCGCGGTCAGCCTGGCGGGCAGAGTGCGGGTAAATTCCATCTCTCCCGGCTGGATTGACACGGCCTACACTGTGTATGAAGGGCCGGACGCGGTTCAGCAGCCTGCCGGACGGGTGGGAAACCCGCTGGACATTGCCAACATGGTGCTGTATCTGTGCTCGGACAAGGCAGGATTTATCACAGGGGAAAACATCTGCATTGACGGCGGCATGACCCGTCAGATGATCTACCACAACGATTTCGGCTGGACGCTTCAGGAATAAAAAGCCGAGCGGAGGAAAACATGGAACAGCCGCCCGAAGCTTCTGCATTGTTGGAAGCTTCGGGCGGCTGTTTTATGCCTTCCGCAGAATCTGTTCCATGGATTTGCCCTTGGCCAGCTCATCCACCAGCTTATCCAGGTACCGGATATCCCGCATCAGCGGATCCTCGATCGTTTCCACCCGGACGCCGCACACCGTGCCTGTAATCCGAGCGCGGTCCGGATTCATGGCGGGAGCGTGCAGGAAAAAATCACCATAACGGACTTCCGACTGCTCCAGGCGGGCGATCTCCTCCGGCGTGTAGCCGGTAAGCCAGGAGGTGACCTGATCCACCTCCTCCCGGGTGCGTCCCTTGCGTTCCGCCTTTTTCACCAGCAAGGGATAAAGCTTTGCGAAAAGCATCTGTGTAACATCGGTGCGCGGCATAACAGTCTCCTTTCCCTGGCTTCAACGCCCGGCAGACCCCCGCCGCCGGGCAGGACTCTCACTGTTTACTGGTTCTATCATAGCATGGACAGCCCTGTCTGGCAATCAAAAGAAATGCCTCCCTGATTCCTTGACCGGCAGACACAGCTCACAGCGGTAAGGCGTACCGCCATGAAATTCCAATTTGCCCCCATGGGCGGCGGCAATCTGAGCCACCAGCCGCAGGCCCGTGCCGTGAGCAGCCCCGCTGTCCGCTTCCAGCGGCCCGGAGGAATCTGCCCGCTCTGCTGGGGGTGTTCTGCGCCTGGCAGTGGCGGCTGTGCGGGATGGGGGAAACGTGAGAATGTGTTTTCCCAAAAGGTCTTGACACAGCAAGCATTCCGGCATATAATTAACATCGTTAACTATATGCCGAAGGAGCGTGACCTGTGTGGAATGGACCGACATGATGCATTACCAGCAGCAAATTCAAAAAATCATGCGCGCCCTGCTGCCCACGCGCAAATCCATCCTGACAGCCAGCGAATGTGAGCTTCTTGCCCGCCTGTATCTGAATCCCGAGTGCAACACTCCTGTTTTGCTCAGCCAAGGAACCGGCATGAAAAAAGAAGCGGTGAGCCGCTGCCTGAAATCTTTGGATGAAAAAAAATGCATCCGCAAACAGCGCCAGGTCAAAGATGAACGGAGCTATCAGCTGTTTATCACGGAAACAGGTCTTGCGGAATTAAAAAATGGATATGAGAGCATTTTGCAGCCTTTTTACGATCTGTGGCGCAGCTCCAAGGAAGATTTTGAAGCGTTTTTGCACTATGCGGATAAACTCGCCGCACATCGGAGATATTTGCACAGGAGGACCTCGGCATGAAAGAAAACAAATACGATAATGAAATCTTTTTTCAAAAATACAGCCAAATGCTGCGTTCCCAAAAGGGCCTGAAAGGCGCGGGAGAATGGTCTGAGCTGCAAAAGCTTCTTCCTGATTTTCAGGGAAAAAACGTCCTTGATTTGGGATGCGGCTATGGCTGGCACTGCAAATACGCGGCCGACAGCAAGGCCTCTTTTGTACTTGGCACGGACATTTCCCAAAAAATGATCGAGACCGCGAAAAGAATCAACTTCGCCGCGCAGATTGACTATCGGTGTATCGCCATGGAGGATCTGGATTTCCCTGCGGCCACATTCGATGTGGTTCTAAGTTCTCTGGCTTTTCATTATATTAAAGATTTTGACCCGCTGGTTTCGAGCATTTCCAAATGGATCAAACAGGGCGGCAGCTTTGTTTTCTCCGTGGAGCACCCTGTTTTCACTTCCTACGGAACACAGGACTGGTATTACGATGAAAACGGGAAAATCCTTCACTTTCCGGTGGACAATTATTACTATGAGGGAAGCAGGGAAGCGATCTTCCTGGGAGAAAAAGTTATCAAGTATCATCGGACATTAACAACATACCTGAATACGCTGCTCCGGCATGGATTTGAACTTCAGCGTATTGTGGAACCGCAGCCGCCAAAAGAAATGATGGATCTTGACGGCATGAAGGACGAAATGCGCCGTCCTATGATGCTGCTTGTCTCCGCCGTAAAAAAATAACGGTTTCTTTTCCCACAACGGCAGTGCTCTGAGCACTGCCGTTGTTTTTATTCGGTTCAATTTGTCTTATCCGCAAAAGGTTTCTAAAAAATTTCTAAAGCTTTTTCTTCCCTTCTCTCAAGACACTTTACAAAAGCGCTCTATCCGATTTATAATAGAAATACGCTGACAAACGCTTCCGGTATCCGGAAGCCGCTTATCTCCCGGTTTTTTTGATAAACCACGGGAGTATTTTCTGAAAACAGGCAACTTTGAAAACAGGGATGTGGTGTTGTGAATAAATCGCTGCCTTCTGATCTTCCAAGAGCTAAATCCATCACAATCTCCGCGGATACCCAAAAGCTTGACACGGTTCTCGATTTCGTCAACGCCCCTCTGGATGCGCTCGGCGTACCGGAGGAGGAAAAAACTGTTCTTGATATCGCCGTGGAGGAAATCTATGTAAACATTGCTCTCTACGCCTATGAACCGGGGCGTGGTCCTGTTACGCTCGAATGGAAACTGGAGCAGGAGCCTTTGAGCATCCAGATTGATTTCAAGGATCGCGGTACACCGTACGATCCCCTCTCCCGAAAGGATCCCGATATTACGCTGAGCGCCGAAGAACGCCAGATTGGCGGCCTTGGGATTTACATGGTGCGCAAAAGCATGGATAAGGTTTTTTATGAGTATCGGGATGGGCAAAACTGCTTTACCATGAAAAAGGTTCTTTTTCCACCTCAGCCAACAGACGAAAAGGAAGATCCGGACCAGTAACAAACGTCCGCGATCTTCCTTTTTGGAATTTTATCCTGTCTCTTTGGGCTGATTGCCAATGCGGCTTTTTGCTTTGCCTCGCCGCTTAATCAAACAGCCCCCCAAATTACTGCTTGCTTTTGGACAGTCTCTTCTCTGTCCGGTTCATATTGAAAGGAACTGCCGCTTATGGAACAGATGTTATTTCCCCTTTCCTATGCTCAGCAAAACATAGAATCTCAGGAGCTTGTTGCTTCCGGTACGGACGTCAATGTTCTGTATTTTGTCCTGAAAGCCGGGGAACCGCTCCGCCACGACTGCCTGGAGCGGGCGGTCAACCTTTTTCTGCGTGAAAACCCCGGCGCACGCACGCAGCTGGCGGAGCGCGACGGCTCTTACATGCAATATATCGCCCCATACACCGAACAGCCCCTGCGCACGGAGGATCTCCGTTCCCTCCGCCAGGAGGAGCAGGAGGAAGCCTTCCGCCGCTGGGGACACCGCCCCTTCCGTCTGCTGAACACTCCTCTTGTGGAATTCCGCCATGTTCTGCTTTCCGACACCATGGACGGCCTGTTCTGCAAATTCCACCACATCTGGTGCGATGGCTGGGCCACCGGCCTTCTCTGGTCGGAAATTTTCACCAACTACCTGCAAATCCGTGACGGAAAAACCCCGGAACACCATCATCCTTCCCCCGTTGATTTTCTGCCGCAGGAACAGGAATACGCGGGAAGTGCTCAGGAGCAGGAGGATCGCTCCTTCTGGCAGGAAACGCTGCGGGATCTCTCCCTGGGAGAATCCTATCTGGCTCCCGATATGGCAGCGGATCGCTCCGCGACGCGGCGCGTGTTTCATCTCTCGTCCTCCTTTTCCCGGCGGGTTAAGGAGTTTGCCCGCTCTCATAAATTGCAGCCCTATATCCTCTTTACGGCGGCTCTCTGCCTGTCCTTCTATCAGCGCGCGGACTGCCGCGACGTTGTGATGGGAATGCCGCGCCTGAACCGGGACACGGAGGCGGAGCGCGACACAGTGGGCATGTTTGTGATGGAACTGCCGCTGCGGTGCACGCCCGATCCGGAGCAGACCTTCCCCGAGCTGTGCCGGGCGGTTGCCGCACGGGCCGGAGAAGCCGCGCAGCATAAAAAATACCCGCTGATGAAAATTGTGGAGAATATTTCCTCCAGCCAGGATCTGGGCAGAGATCTGATTGACGCTTCCGTTTCCTACCAAAAAACGCGGATTGATACGGGAGAATACCATTTCCCCATCGACGTGTGGTTCGGAGATCCCTCTTCCATGATGGGAAATCTGATCCTGCATGTGCTGGATTTGTTTGACGACAGCTATACGGTGTTCTACGATCACCGTAAGGCACTGTTCAATGAGGATGAAATCCGCCGTCTCCATGAAGGTGTGATGCAGGTCCTCGAAACAGCCCTCTCGTCTCCCGACCTCCCGATCGGCTCCTATTCGATCATCGCGCCGGAGGAAAAGGAGCTTCTCGATCGGCTGGGACAGCTGGAACACATGGATCCTCCCTCCCCGGAAACCGTTGTTGACCTGTTTGAGGCACAGGCTGCCAAAACGCCGGACCGCTGTGCGGTTCGCGGTGCGGACGGGGCTTTCACCTACGCAGAGCTCTCCCTGCGCGCCAACGCTGTGGCCAACGCCCTTCTGGAGCGTACCGGCCCCGGAGAGCGTCTGACGGCAGTGATGCTGCCGCGCGGAACCGGCGTGCTGGTTTCCGTGCTCGGTATTCTCAAAGCCGGACAGGGCTTCTTGTTCCTGGAACCGACCTATCCGCAGGATCGCATTGCCTATATGCTGGAAAATGCCGCCATATCCTGTGTGATTACAGAGGAGGAGTTTGTGCCCCTTCTGCCGCAGGGGATTTCCATTCTTCCCTTCTCCGAGGCTGTCGCGGCTTCTCGGGAAAAGCCGCAGGCGGAGATTTTGCCGCAGAACCTTTGCTACTGCATTTACACCTCCGGCACCACAGGCCGTCCGAAGGGTGTCCTGATTGAGCACCGCGGCCTTGTCAACCTGGCCCGTCCGGCAAGCTGCCCGCTCATCGGGGCGGTAGCCCGCCACGGTAAATCCGTTCTGGCAATCGGTTCGCTTTCCTTCGATATCTCCGTGCTGGAAATTTTCACGCCGCTGCTCAACGGGGTTACCGTATGCTTCGCGTCGCAGGAGGAGATCGACAACCCCGCCCTGCTTGGCAGAAGAATGCAGGAGGAAGGCACCAACGTTCTGTTTGCCACCCCGTCCCGCCTCATCTCCTATCTTGGCTATGAGGATTTCCGCCAGGCCGCGAAAAACCTGGAGGTGCTGATGAGCGGCGGCGAAGCCTTCCAGCCGCTTCTGTGGGAAAAGCTTCGCGGACTTTCCTCTCATCTGCATGTATTTAACGCTTACGGTCCCACGGAGGTCAGCATCGTCACCACCGTGCAGGAGGTATTTGGCCCGAACGCGAATCTGGGGCGTCCCGTAAGAAATCTGCCTGTGCGGATTCTTGGGCGGCGCGGCCAGCTTCTCCCGGCCGGATGCCCCGGCGAGCTGTGTGTCGGCGGAGTCGGCCTGGCTCGCGGCTATCAGAATCTTCCGGAAGAAACTGCCGCACGCTTTATTGACGCGGATGGGGAACGGATGTACCGCACCGGCGATCTGGTGCGCTGGAGCCGCAGCGGTGAGCTGCTCTATCTGGGACGAATGGATGATCAGGTCAAACTGCGCGGCCTGCGCATTGAGCTCGGGGAAATCGAAGCTGTGCTCTCCTCTGTCCCCGGCGTATCCAACTGCTGCGTCCTTCTCAAAACCGATGGAAAAACACAATTCCTGTGCGGATACTTTACCGCAGCCCGCTCAATTCCCGTGCAGGAGCTCAAGGACGCTCTTTCCCGCAAGCTTCCGTATTATATGGTTCCCTCCGCATTTCTGCAAATTCCAGAAATGCCCACCACCTCCAGCGGAAAGACCGACAAAAAAGCGCTGGCCGCTCTCAAGGTGTCGGTCCATGTGGAGTACCGGGCTCCTGAAAACAAGCAGGAAGAGATTTTGTGCGGCATCATCGCCCGCCTGCTGGAAAAGGATCGGATCGGTACGGAGGACAATTTCTTTGAGATTGGCGGAGATTCCCTTCTCGCGGCCCACCTTGCGATCGAGGCAGAGGCAGCCGGAATCTCGCTGAAATACTCCACCATTTTCTCCAGCCCAACCGTCCGCCTGATGTGCTCCGGCCTGAAACAGGAGGAAGCCGTTCAGGAGCGGCCGGAAATCGCCGCGTTTGACTATGACTCCCTCGCACCGCTGCTCACATGGAAGCAGGACGCCTCCTTCCAGGCCCCGCCAAAGCGTATTCTTCTGGCCGGATCCACGGGTTATCTGGGGCTTCATGTCCTGCGGGAGCTGATTGAAACGACGGATTCCTCCGTCATCTGCATGGCACGCGCCAAAGGAAAGCTTACCGCGGAGCAGCGCCTGAAAACCATGCTCTTCTACTATTTCGGCGACAGCTTTGACGAAGCCTTTGAGACCCGCCTGACGGTACTGGAAGGCGATTTGACCAAAGATGATGTGTTTGCCGGCGCAAAGCCGGAATTCCAGCTTGCCATCAACTGCGCGGCCGATGTTTCTCACTTCACCTACGGTGAAGCGATGTATCAGATCAACGTGGACGGTGTGCGCCGCCTGGCGTCTCTCTGCCTGGAGCAAAATGCCGCCCTTCTCCACATCTCCACCCCCACGGTTGGACAGTTTGGCCTAAAGGGCCGCACAGAATACCGCCCCTATCTGACGGAGGAGGATTTCTATTTCCATCAGGATCTGAGCAACGATTACGCGGCAAGCAAATTCCTGGGAGAACGCGAGGTACTGGCCGGAATTCAGCGGGGACTGAAAGCCCATATCCTGCGCGTCGGAAACTTGCAGGGACGCTTTTCCGACGGTGAATTCCAGATCAACCATGCCACCAACGCCTTCACCTCCCGGCTCAAGGCTTACATCCGTCTTGGCTTCGCACCCCGTTCCGTCTGGGAGAGCGATGTGGATTACTCGCCTGTGGACTGCACAGCCCAGCTGATTGTCAAATTTGCGGGCATCACCTCCGCGCAGCCCATTTTCCACATCTTCAACGACAAGCGCACTTCTTACCGCATCATCTTTGAAAGCCTGCGCGACATTGGATATGAGATCGCCTGCCTGGAGGACAGCGAGTATGAAGAGCGTATCTCGGAAATCCTGACGCAGCCGGATAAACGAGAGCTTCTGGTGGATATCATCTCCGAGCTGGAGGGCTCCGCCGAAGGCCATTATGAAATTGGCTATGTATGCCGCCTGACGGCCGGTATTCTGGGCCGCAGCGGCTTCCATTGGCCGGAAATCAGCCGCGATTATCTTGTCACCTGCCTGACTAATCTCGACATGCTGGGAGCGTTCGGCCTGTAAGGCTCGCTCCGTACGGAGGAGGTATCCATTTTCATGAATATTTTGACGGAAAATTCTTTCTGGTATGCAGCTGCCGGTCTTGTTTCCGCCTTGCTCGCTGTCATTCTGACGCATATTACGCTGGAATGTAAACGAAAGCCTGTCTTTGCCTGGCTGAGCTGGGGACTTTCCCTCGTATGCTATTTTATCTTCGCCTGGCTCGGATGCAGATTCACAGGCCCTCAGTGGTATGACTACTTCATCTTTTTTGGATGGATGATTTTCCTGCCGCTCCCCTGCTTCTATCTTTACAAAGAGCCCATCAGCACGAAGCTGTTCACCGTGGTGACCGTCATCTTTCTCTCCAATGTCGGCTCCTTCCTTACGGGCCTTTCTACCACGGCTCTCATCAACAACATTGACCCTTACGGCCCGGAGGGCTACCGTTTCCTCATCCCCTTCACCATCATGAAGGCACTGATTGCGGCCATCATCGGCATCATTTTTGTCGCATTCCTGCGGCGCACTGTGATCGATGTGTTCAACATCCTCTCACATAAGATGGGGCGGTATGTGCCGATCCCGTTCATCGCCTGCTTTGGTTTCTTCTGCATCGTGCAGATCGTACAGTCTGTGGGGCTTCTGCCGCAGACGGGCATCCTGTTCGTGCTGTTTTATCTGGTCATCTGCCTGATCTTCGCGGTTATGTACTGGCTGATCTTCTCCAACGCGATCTGGTCCTCCCGCGCGATGAAAACGCAGGCGGAGCTGAACGTTGCCCGCAACATCCAGCGCGATATGCTTCCCTGCATTTTCCCTCCCTTCCCGGATCGCCAGGAATTTGATATCTACGCCACGATGGACCCCGCAAAGGAGGTCGGCGGCGACTTTTACGATTTCTTCCTGGTGGATGACAAGCACCTTGCTCTTGTCATTTCCGACGTGTCCGGCAAGGGCGTGCCTGCCGCTCTCTTTATGGTGATTGCCAAAACGCTGATCAAAAACCAGACACAGCCGGAGATTCCTCTCGGTGAGGTTTTTACCCGTGTCAACGACCAGCTTTGTGAAAACAACGGGGAAGGCATGTTTGTCACCTCGTTTATGGCCGTGCTGGACCTTGATACCTTTGAACTTACCTACGTCAATGCAGGCCACAATCCCCCTGTCCTGCGCCGGGACGGCGGGGAATTCTCCTTCCTGAAAATCAATCCCGGCTTTGTGCTGGCCGGTCTGGAAGGCATGCGTTACAAGGAAGAAAAGATTTCCCTCGCAAAAGGTGATCGGCTTTTCCTTTACACCGACGGCGTGACGGAGGCCAACAATCCGGCCGGCGAGCTGTTCGGCGACGATCGTTTGCTGGAATCCCTCAACAAAAACGCCATGCTCCCGCTTGACCAGCTCCTCAGCGGCGTGAAAGCTTCCATGGACACCTTTGCTTCCGGCGCGGAGCAGTTTGATGACATTACCATGATGGTGTTGGAGGTTCGCTGAACCGCCAATCCTGTGAAAAAGAAAAAGCCGTATCCGGCTCCATCCTCACCCGATGGAACTGGATACGGCTTTTTCTATGGAAGAGACGCAAAACTGTTTTCAGTGAATAGTCAGAATGTCCGCAAATCCAACGGACTGCAGAATCGTCATCACAGCAGGGCAGACGTGGATCAATTCCATGCTTCCGCGCTTGGAATTGGCTGTTTTCTGCCCGATCAGAAGAGCGCGCAAACCGGCGCTGCTGATGTACGGAACCTTTTCAAAATCCAGCACAATGTGCGAGGAGCGCTGAAAAGCATCCAAAATAGCGCTCTGAAGCTGCGGGCTGGTGTTGGTGTCCACCCGTCCGTCAATTTTGAGCACCACCTGATTCTCCTGCATTGTAGATGAAATCGTCATAAAGCCGTTTTCCTCCTTGCGTTTTACTGTAAACAAACCAAGCCGTTGAGAGCTGCACCCTTATCTGCCCTGCCGGGCTCAGGCTCAGAAACCGCCGCGTTTAAATCCAGACACGCAAAGGAGTCCAGACGTCCGCAATTATCCAAAAACACCAGGCTTACTCTGCTGCGAAGGGGCTTGAATTGATTGATCAAAAATTTCAACTGGGAATACAACCGTTCATCCGGTACACACTGGAGCAAGACGGTAAAGTCATAAGGCGCCTCTTTTCCCTGGGAGGACTGGCGTTCCAGTACATAAACGGGAGCATCCGTCAAAATTCTGACCACTCCGACAATAGCTTTCCTGGTCCCTTTTGCACAGATCAGAGAAAACGCGTTTTTCAACAGAATCCGCAGCTGGCTGTCATCCAGAAAATTCCCATCCAGTTCCAGCCCCAGCCAGTGTGCAAACACCGGCAGCAGGGCGGTCGGCGCCGTGTCCAGATCGAGATACTGGTCCAGAGCGTCAATCTTTTCCTGGAAATCCGCATACATGACATTAAAAATCGAAAGATACCGCCGGAAAAAATCTCCATCCGTCCGATAGACCTCCGGAAAGCTGTTGAAAAAGTTGTCCTCCGGGGAATAAACGCGGAAATTCTTGAGCACGGCGTTTCCCGTACCAAGCACTTCCACCGAGATCCACAGATAACGGCCGGACAGGCCGTTAAGCAGCAAATCCGTCACGCCAACCGCTTCCAGGCAGCCTGCCGCCAGAAACAGCGCGGCTTTTGGCTCCTCCCCCACCGACTCATCCAGCAGGAAATCATCCACCTCTGTGAGGACGCCCTTGCGGACGAACCGTGCTTCATTGGATGCGAAAATACGCACGCCCAGCGCCATACCGTCTCCCAGCTCCGCCTCAAAAGCCAGGCGGCCCCAAGCGAAATCCGGCTGCACCCCATCCAGGGCGCCCAGATAGACAAGACGGCGCGAAGCCTCTCCGGAAGCTCTCAGCTCTCCGCTGTCGGACAGGGAAAAGCCTTTGAGCAGTCCCTGTGCCAACCGGTTTTTTCCGATTCGATATTTCTTTACCAGTGCGGCCATGCTTTCTCCTCTCCCTGTTCCGTGATCAATCGCTTCCGTCCCGTGTACTCAATTCGAGCAGATACTGGCCGGGCCGGCAAATGCTGTGGTTTCCCATCCTGATATCATGGCCTACATACATCATATCACCCTTTGCCTGCGGAATCAAGAAAAGTTCGTAAACTGATTCCACACAAGGCAGCTGTTCGAGCTCCCGAACCAGGCGGTGATAGGAAACCGTCTCCCCAAATCCGCGGTCCGCCGCGGAAAAATCCAGATGCCGGTCTAACACCGACTCAATTTCTTCCCGGGCTCCGTTATGATAACTTTTGACATAGATCGTTGCCTGTACGTTCATTTTAACATACTGGGGCTGCCGCAGGGTAATCTGAACAGACAGCAGACGGTGCATTTCCAACCATTTACGGATCTGGTTGAGATAAACGGGGGAAAGCTGCGGATCCGGTTTTTCCGATCGCGGCTTCACCGCGATGCTCACGCTGTTAGCGTCTTCGTCGACAACAGCCTTGACTTTATGGATGCACAACCCCGGCGTGCGGCGCACAATTTCCTCATAATCCTTCTCCGTCACCGCGGTGGTGGGCCGGCGCATCTCCGCGGCAAAGCGCAGGCGCACCTCTTCCATCGTCTCATACGTTTCCCCGCCCCGCCCGGCAGCTGGATTGAAAAGAGAGAGCTTCGCCGGAAGCCCTTCTCTTGACTCCGGCTCAAACCGGTTCTGCTCCCGGATGTTGCCCCGTCTTCCCTCTGTAACGGCGCAGGAAGCCAAAAACAGGCGGCATCCGGATCCGAGTCCGGGCCTGCGGACCCGGATTTGTCCGGGAGAAGGCAGGATTTCATAGCACAAATCGTCCGGATCGGTTTCACCGGGAGCCACCAGATGATAAGTAACGCGGCCATCCCTTTCGATTATCTCTGCCAGCAGGGAAAAATTATCAGGAATCATATGCCCATATGGCTCCAGGGGAATCACCTGATCGTCATATCCATACACAGGCCCAAGCGAACGGTGATACATGGTCTCGTCATCCCAGCACAGGACCAGCACCCCTTGCGGTTCTCCCTCTGCGGGACCGTAACCCCAGCTTTCCCTGTCAAAATGCAGCAGGAGGGTTCCTCCCTCTCCCTGCTCCATCGCATAAAAGCGGCCTGTCTGCTCTTTGGCAGGCTTCGGCCGGTAGGCAAGCAGCGGGCCGCCCTTCTCTTCCCGGCAGCAGACGAAAAGATTGCCGTATCCGCTCATCGCACTGTTTACCGCAACCGTCCCGCTGCCTGCAAACTGGAAGCAGGCGGAATGTGTGCGGCGCTGCACCAGCTCCAGCAGATTCCCGGTAAAGGAGTGGATGCGCGGCGCGATATCGTACTCCGCTCTCACCAGAAGGCACCGCACCGCATACGCGGGCTCCGGCAGCTGATCACACAGCTCCAGCGGCTCCTCCGGAAAGGTCAGGCGGATAGCTCCGCTCCGCAGAAAAGCATCCGTGCCGTCTATAGCCTGCACATCCGTCCAGCCGAGAGCAGTCCAGGCCTGCCATTTCAAGGCGGCAAAGCTGACGGGAGCTTTTTGATCTACCGGGTTTCTTCCCGTGTTTTCAGTCGCCTGCACCCAAAAGACACTCTGCGAGCCAGGCGCGGGCCTGCCTGTCAGCGTGCAGCACATCCCCATCCCCGGCTCCGGATCCGTCCCGAATACAGCGGCATCCACGGGAATGGCACGTCCCAGAAGATAACTGACGTCCCGGTATTCTTCTCGCGCGGCGATGGTGTAAACTTTTCCTACACTCCAAGGCTCCACCGTGACGGGGTGTTCCGTCTCAAAACAAAGGTCTCCCACATGGCATTTCCAGTGAGCGGGCAGCGAGAGCGGATCCTGTATCCCGCACGACACATAGACATGTGCGGGTTTGTCTTTGGCCGCTTCAAAGCCGAGCAGACGAAGCAGGCTGCGCTGGATCGGCTCCGTAATCTCATTGATGGCCGATTGCTGCAGCATGGAAAAGGCAGACAGGTTCTGTAAGACCGTGATGCCGGGATCGGAATGGTTGAAATTGGTCCACTCATCGGAATAGAGGGGGATCTGGGAGATCGCCTCCGCCAGAATATCCTCAAAGCTCTTATCATCCAGGTTGATGCTGTTCAGCATTTCCGGTTCCTCCCAGTTCCCAAAAGTCTCGGCGCACCCGCGCCGGAAAATCATTTCAAACGGATCGAGACAGTATGCGTCCCGCTCACGCCAATCATGAAGAGTGTGGGGCGCATATCGCTCAGGCTGCACTCATGCACGCCCCGGCGATCGGTATAGCGGGCAGTGGCACAGAAACGCTTCACCACCAGCCCGCAATCCGTGGAATGCAGCATGCGGCTCAGCTGGGCTTCCTCCGGCAGCACACCGATCGGCCAGCCTCTTCCGCTGCCGCCTGTAAACGGATCCAGATAGTCCTCGATCTGCCTGCGCAGCTTCTCCTGAAGCTCAAACGCATGATCGGGATCCTCTGTACCGGCCCACACACTCACGGAAATCTCCACATACGACGGTTCCCCGATCAAAAGCTCCTGCAGCGTAGCCTCGCTCTTCTGCATCAGATGAGCACGCAGGCGGTCCCGGAGATTGGCAAAGACATGGCTGCTCTCTGTGTAGTCCTCCGTCATCACGGCAATGCTCACGGCATCCGGCATCGGGTAGCCGTCAAAATCGCGGCCCACAACACAGCGCACCTTGCGGATGGACGAGGCAAACGCCTGCACCTCCCGCAGGAAGTCAAGCTCACTGACCAGCCGGTTTTTGGAGCAGATCAGATTGGCTCCGCGTTCCCGCGCACTCTCCACGCTTTCCAGATCACTGCCGGAGGCGACAGGGAGCGGGTTTGTCAGGCTTTCCACATACAGCAGCTGCGAGAAGGACTGGCGCACCCTTCCGGCCGCAAGGTTCCCCGCGCTTCCGTCGCAGCAGACAGCCTGCACGGTAAAGGCAGGGCCAGGCTGGGCCGACGGAATCATCACCGAAACGCCGTCCCCAAAGCGCAGGACATTGTTCATGCGATCCAGCGTATAATGCCGGTCTCCGGGCGAGGAATGGTCAAAATTGTCCACCTCGGTCCAGCGCACATAGAATTCGGTAATCTCTCCCAGAAAGTCGTATTCCACCCTCACATCATCGGGGTGTTCCTCCAGCATGGCGCGCATAGCGGGAACGGAAAGACGGCTCTTCTCGCTGACAAACACATCAACGGAGAGAATGTTCCGCGCGGAAAGCGGGAACTCCATATTGGGCACGGAGGCCGTGACATAGAAAACCTCCTCCGGCATGGTAATCCGGTTGCGGATTTCCACCGCGTTCGGCAGAATCCGGCGGATGACAGGATGATACTGATCCGGGTTGTCAAACTGTCCGCGCTCATCCACCAGGCGGATCCACCAGCGGCTCTGGCCCTCAATCTCCCGCCGTGCGAAATGAACGGGAGGGATAAACAGGACTGTCCCCGATTCCGAAAGGTTCCGTGTATGGTCCACCACGCGCAAAGGCTCAAAGCCATCCCCCGTGGAATACTCAAAGCGCAGAGGGGCATCCACAAAGTTGGCACTTTCCTTCACGTCAAACAGCAGACTGATCGGCGCGCCGTCCATGGGACGATCAAAGCCGAGATACAGCGCGTTTCCGCCATAAGGAAGGGTACAGAAGCCCTCAAAGGCCTCTCCCGCCCACAGGGAACGGGTCAGATCCGCCACCTCGGTACCGCAAAGCCGCTGCACCTTCTGCGGCTGCTTCCATTCACCGGCGTAGGAATACGACAGCATGAGGTTTTCCAAACGCGGCATGGTGTGGAGGCAGGGCTGCAAATAGCAATCGTCCGCCCTTGTGACACGCAGGCGGAGCGAACGCCCTTCATAGCCGCCCACCACCAGAGGCCGCCAGTCTCCGGGGCAGCGGAAGCGGATGGTAAACTCTCCCGCGTGCGTTCCGTCAAACAGGCTGCTCCAGTCCTCCTCACAGGCCAGCCTGCGCCAGCCCGCCCCGTTAAAGTATTCAAGGGAAACCACCTGAGGGGATGTCCGCGCCGCCTGATACTGAATGGTGCGCGGCTTGCGCTTGATGATCCGCAGCTCCTCCTTTTCCTGTGCGAGCGACAGGCTGACAAGGTGTTCCTGCGTGCGCAGGCGGAACGAGATCTCGACCGAGGCATCCCGCTGGCTGAATACGCTGTCGGCACACAGATAACATTCATCAAAGAGCGATACCGTTTCCCCAAACGGAAGGAAGGAGGCCGGTTCCAGCTCGCTCATACCATCGTAAACCGTATCGGGAGGGAGACTGTCACAGCTTGAGGAGAGCGTCAGGCTTTGGATGGTGATATTCTCCGTGATGGGACGCAGCGCTTCCACACAGATTTCCGTACACTCATACGCTGTCTCATCCTCCCCCGTCCCGCCGGAAGCCTGTGCACGCCAGAGCGATACCGCTCCATCGCGCGGTTCCACACGGGAGAAAGGAACATAGGCGCCGTTTTCCAAATAGCTCCACCGGAAACGGAACGGATCGGCAAGCTGTTCGGAAAGATCCTCCCCCTGCGGCCCGCGCACAGCCACACGAAGCTCAATATTTTCCCGTGTGCGGAACAGGGTGTCGTGCGTCAGCACAAGAGCCCAGCGCTGGATTCCCTGTGCGTCAAAATCAAACAGCGGAATCTCCGGCATCTGCTCCGTGTCCAAGGATTCCTCCGCGGCGGCCTCCCGCTCCTCGCGCGCGGCCGTTCCGGGAAGCTCCTGACGCGGACGGCATCCCCTGACGGGAAGCAGCTTTCCGAACGTCCCCGAAGCCTGAAACACATCCGTCAGCTTCGCACCTGTCACATAGAGATCGGAAACCGTCTCAAAGAAAATCTGCCTCGCATCCTCCGCGTCCTCCTGGCCAATCAGGCGGGTCCCCGCTGGCACCTGCACACCGGTGACGCTGCCTTCGATCAGATTCATTACCACCACACCGGAGGCCGGATAGGCCGGACGCAGGGAAAGGTTCAGCATATTCACAAATTCCGTGTGGTATTTTTCCATCACCAGATTCATTCGGCGGATATTTTCCTCCATCTGGTTGGCAAAAATCAGGCCGACCACAGAACCCACGTCGGGGTTGGTATCAGAGAACGCCCATTCCGGCGTGTAGGAAGCCGCCAACCGCCTGATCTCGCCGCGCAGATCCTGCACACCGCGGGGATCCAGCAGCACATCATTGTGTTTCATCGGCTTCCTCCTCCATCCTTCCGGCATTCAGATAAAACGGGAACACCAGGTTATCCCGCGTGTTGCTTTCCGTTATCCGATACTGGATACTGACCACCAGACATCCCTCCCGCGTCTGCGGATCGATGTCAATCTGCACATCCGAAATCCGAGGCTCCTGTTCAAGCAGGATACTGCGCAGGCTGTTCGACATTACATTGAGCATCGTCACGGACGGATCCATAAAAGTGTAGCTCATCAAGTCGCTTCCGAACTCCGGGATCACCCATCGTTCCCCCCGCTGCGTCATCAGAATCAGATAGACGGATTCCTTGACGCTCTGCTCGCCGGAGGACGTCAGAAAACGCCCTGTGCCGGGATCCACACTGGGTGGGAATTTGAACCCCGTGCCTAAAAACATTTTCTTTTCCACAAGGACGCTCCTTTCCGTTATTTGCCCAATTTCATCGGAGTTCCCGAGAGGCTCATCATCCCGTTGCATTCCGCTTTATACATGGAGGACGCGGCCTGGCTGACCTGTGCCCCTTCCTGCTTGAACATACCGTCTGTTTTTATCTGCACGCTTTTGCTCGTTTTGACGGAGAACTCGTTTGCCGTGATCTGAATAGCCCCGGAATCTCCATTGAGGATCAGCTTGATGTTGTCTCCCACCTCAATAGTCAGCTTGGATTTGGCCCGGAGCACCATCTGCCCGCTTTCCGTGGAAAGCTCCACCATGTTTTCTTTTTTCTTATCGGAAACACGGATCAGCTTGTTTTCGTTGTCCATGAGGATCTGGTGGGTCTTTCCCGCCGTCTCCATGGTAATTTTATCCTTTTCGCCGTTCCCTTCCTTGTTATCTTCAAAAAGGATGGTGCTTCCATTTTTGGTTTCGATGCATTTAAACTGATTGTTCTCGTCCGTCATCCCCCGCAGAAGAGGAGCGTTGTCTTCCAACACAGAGCCAATAATATAAGGCTTTTCAATATTTCCTCCCTCGAAGGCCAGGAGGACCTGATCGCCCACCTCAGGCACAAAATAGTGCCCTCCCTTTTTTCCCCCGCTGGGGAACGCCTTGCGCGCCCATTGCAGCTCATTGGCACGGTCGTCCCGCGTGGGAATGGTGACGCAGACACGCCCGGGCATATCCTTATCGTAATTCTTGGCCACAACCCCGACAACCACCCCGGAAATCCGCGTGTCACCTGTCTCCGTTTTCGTGACCTGCTTCTCTGAAATTTCTTCCATCATATCATAAAGACTCATTTGCGCACCTCCGAGGCCTTGGCGATCAGCCTGGTCCGGTATCCCGTGTCTTCCCGGAACTCATGGATCACACTGGTAATATAAAACGTATTGTCCACCGGAACGCCAAGCCCCGTGACTTTGACAAAGCGCCCCGGAACGAGATCCGGGATCCCGGGACAGGTGCACTCCAGAGAGCCGAGACGGTAGGAGATCTCCTCCGCCAGATAAGCCGCCCGCGCGTCGGCCTGCTCTTGGGTTGTCACAGTGGGATCGATATACACCTTTTTGCTGCTGGAAATAATCCCCTTGGCCCGGGTGCCGGTGGAAAGATTGTTTGTGAGCTTCTTTTTGGCTGTGATCACCTTGCCCGTGCCCGGATTCATCGACCGGACTTCCACATTTCCCACCAGGCCGGTGATGTCGTACCCGATTTCAAAATCCACCAGACCGGAACCGACGCCAAGCTCCATCAGAATCGAAGCGTCGCTTTTCGCCTTGCGGAAATAGACCTCCCCGCGATCCACAAAAAACTCGTAGTTGAATTTTTTCGCGGCCTTCACGACAAAATCATAGTCGCTCTCCTCCACCATCTCGATGGTCTCCGCGCTCGCCTTGTTCCCGCCCGTGCCCGCTTGTTTATCCGGCGTATCCGTCACATAGACAGCGGTGATAGCGTTGGCGCTGCGCAGCTTCTCATAGGAGGTGCGCTTGAGGATCTCGGAAACGGCTTCGCCGTAGGAGTGAGAGGTCAGCTGCTGGGCGTAGCTGTTCGCCATCATGACGCCCTTGACGTCCATCGCGGTAACCTCAATATAGGGCAGATCGGAGGACTCAAAACCAAAGCTGATGTTGGAAATAAAGCCCACAAACACCGTCTGCACTGTACCGAGATATCCCAGCTTCAGCACAAAGGAGGCGCCCAGAATCACATTTTTTTCAATCTCACTGTATCGGAATTTTCCTGTATGAATGTCAAAAACACCGTACAGGCGCAAAGTCGCGACGGAGGCTTCAAAGCCGCAGGTGGCTTCCACGCTGATATCCGTGACTATCATGGTATCGCTCTGGAACACCTGGCCGTTGAACTCCACCACAGCTTCGGGCTGGGAAAAATCCTGATATTTGCTTTTGAGATTCTGATAGGACAGCCCTCCCGCCGCGCCGCTGAGAGCACCTCCCAGCGACCCAAGCGAGGACATCAATCCCGCCATCCGGATTCCTCCTTTGTCAAATCCCGATATTCAGGAGGTTGCTCAGCCCCTCCGTGACCTTTTTTCCACCCGCGACGGCGTTGCCGGAGGCGGTGAAGCACTTGTCAAACGCGCTGTTCCACATCTGTTCGTCTCCACTGTCTGTCAGTCTCTGCGAAAGGTTCAGCGTGACCTCGCTGTAAACCGGACGTCCGTGAATGGAAAACATTTTGTATTCCGCCCGCGCTTCCGAAACCTCGCCTGTAAAGCTCATCCCGGCCCACTGGAACGTCACTGTGCGCGTATCCTCACTCATAAGCATCCCGATGAAAGCGTTTGTGACGCTTTGCACGGAATACACCTTCTGATTCAGCCCCTTGTTCAGGGCAAGCTGTGCCACATCCTGCGTGGACACCTTGAATTTTTCCAGCATAAAGCAGTCCTTAATGTTGATCTGTTCAAAAATCAACCGGACAGACATCACGATCGACGCGGGCTGGGTATGCTGCGCCGGGATATCCGGATCCATGTTCTGCTGCAAATAGCGAAACTCGGTATCGCTCGTACTGGCACGGAAGGAGATAGAGGAGGGGTTATATTGCACAGAGAGCTGGAGCACACGACCTGCACCAGACTGCCCTGCCGCTGTGCCCGCGCCTGTCACCGCCTGCACCCCTCCGGAAAGCGCTGCCGACGCACGGTCCGACAAACTGCTTCCTCCTGCGGCGCCTGTTCCTGCGCTGGGCGCAGTTTCCACCAGAAGCAGAGCCTTACTCGTCTTTCCTGTGATCGACGCCTTCGCGTCATTGGTATAGGAGGAAAACAAACTTTTTGCCGCTGTACTGAACGCCATCTTTTTTCCTCCTCTTTAAATGCCGATGTTGATCAGGTTCTTGGCGGAACGGAGCGCATTTGCCGCCCCCGTGGCCGGGGAAGCGCCGAAAGCTGTCTGAAAATCCCGGATCCAGGAATTCATGCTGGTTTGTGTCTGTTCCTGACGAATTCGCAGGGACACTCTGGCCCGGATCGGACGTCCCGCCACGGAAAACATGGTGTACTCCGACGCCAGATCCCGCAAATGGCCGCGAAAATAAAAATCTCCCCAGGCAAACGCCGTTTCCCTGGTGTGCGAGTTCCGGATGGCGGCAAGCAGTCCCTCCACCTCCGTCTGCACGGTACGGGCCGTATTGCCCTTTATGGCGTTGTTGATGCCGTTCGCCACAGCACCTCCAACGCCCTGCCGGAGCTTATCCCACATAAAAGCATCCGCGTTGTTGACACGGTCGAAAATGAGATCGACGCTCAGTTCCACCCAGGGGCGCACCGCGGAATCCACATGAACCCGCTGCTCGCCTGTCTGCTCATCCCGCACCGC
>HHCFC01400__coassemble_1562_pt1 | contig 20773 bp, 14 predicted proteins | sample HHCFC01400__metabat2_high_PE_024 | metagenome-assembled genome bin HHCFC01400
GGATGGAACGAATACTGGGAGAAAAATTGGAAGCGGATCCGATTTATAAGCCCGGCCTTACGGAATTCTATTATCTGACCTTTTATCTCGAGAGCGATGATGGCGCCTTTGTGACCTTCAAGGGGGACAAGTTTTTCATTATAGACGGCAAGATGTATTTCTTTCGGTATTACGACGGCAAGGAAGAAATGCTTCATGTCATCGAAGTTCAGGAGGAAACCGCCAAATACTTTATAGATTTGGTTTACAGCCTTGACAGTCCGTATCTGCAATCATGATAGGAAAGTTATTGAACCCTCCTGCCAGCTTTTCCCTGTTATCTATTACAAATTTTTTTCACATATAAAATTTTCTTATGAAAAAATGACACATAAAAGAAGAAAATAACACTATGACAGCTTCCAAACTTTGTGTATCATAAAGATACAGATATTTCCATGATTTACATGTAGGGCAATGCAGTAAATATGGAACGAGGAGGCGATCAAGTGAACGAAAAACAACGCGGAACGAAAGGTCTGATGCGCAGGGGCATAGGCAGGAGGATGTTGAGCCTGGCATGTATTCTGACCATGCTGGTGCCCATGTTTTCCGTGCCGGTCCATGCTCAGGGAGAGCAGTCTCAGCTGAGCAATCTCATTTTTGACAAGGTATATGAGATGGAGGCTGTCAATGGGTATCCTGAGGGGGTCGAGCCCAATGATATCGGGTTTGCTCCTGAGGTAACCGAGTATAAGGCAACTGCCTACGCCTCGGTGGACACAGTTCAGGTGTATCCGTTTGCGGCATCGGACACGGCAACTGTAACCGTGAATGGAAAAAAACTCAATGGGTCCGGATATGTGGAAGTAGAGTTCCCGGAAGTGGGGACCTATCCTGTGGAAGTGAAGGTTTCCGACAATGGAGAGAGCAGTACCTACACGGTAACAGTGGAAAAGACCAATGCGGACTACCGGGGACGTGTACCGGTTGTCAGCTCTCCGGATATGGTCGATAAGCTGTCGGTTGAGACAAGCCTGGAAGGCAAGGAAAAACTGATGGAGATCCTGACCAAGGACCATATGGTGGTGCTGCCGGAGAGCAGCAAATCAGACGGCAGCTATGTAACGACCACGGAAAGCTACTGGAGCGTGCCGGGCAGTAAGCTGCCGGATGCGCAGGGCACCAAGGAACCGGTTACCTTGTTCACCGTGGATCTGGGTGCGGAATACAGTGTCAGCCGTATTCGGGCAGCCTTTGGCCCCTCCAACCTGGGGTTGGGAAGCAATAAAGCCCGTATCTCCGTGAGTACGGATGGAGAGACCTGGGAAACCCCCATCACTAAGGGCAACATGAATACAGGCACACAGTGGCATCAGAATGTCACCCGATATGAGTTTGGCGTTTCGTACCAAGCCCGTTATATTCGGTTTGAGGTTACACATTGGCAGTATCCCAATAACGATCTGCGCCTGTATCAGTTTATGATTTTTGTTGACTCGGGCGATGTGCCGGAGAAGCAGCCCGCGCCGGAAGGGGGAGGAGTTCCCTACCAGCATGAGGAGAGCCATCAGTATCTCTCCAGCGGCCAGGCAACTGTGACGGAGCGCGGCCTGCCGATGCTGGGCTGGACCCCCAGCGGAGGGTATGGCCGAGGCACTCCCACCGTGGAGGAAGCGGAACAGTTTGGCTATGACGGCCCTCTGTTTTATGACCCGGATTTTGAAAACGCGGATTATATGCTCTATAATCCGGATTCTGTTTGGGGAATTGCCAAGGCGCCCTTTGGCGGCAACAATATGGGCAGTGCCGGAACGCCGAGGGATTTCATTCCGGAGTCTATGGAGGATTATATTTATAACGCCATCAGCTTCTGCTTCGGTGACGAGGGAGGATACAGCACCAGCGAGGCAAAGGCGTTTGGCGAATGGTTTGCATGGACCCGCCAGCATTATCCCGGCGTGATTCTGCACTCCAACCAGTTCCCCAGCCAGTGGAGTGAGAGTCAGCTGAGGGAGTATCTGCGCATCGCCCAGCCTGACATGCTCACCTGGGACGACTATTATGGAGATCGTACATGGGCCAATCCCTCCAGTATCGATCTGTCCACAGAAAACGTGCAGAAAAATGCGGCCCGCAAGCTGATCAATCTTCCCACCTGGGATCTTTATCGTGAGCTGGCCTACGGCGGTATCGACGGAACCGGTACCAAGCCTATTATGTTTGGGCAGTATCTGGATGCGTTTGCTTTCAACCATTCTCAGTCGAATAAAAATCTGGTGGTCAATTTCTCGCTGCTGTCCGGTATGAAGTGGCTGAACTTCTTCCGGGTAGAGTACCAGTTTGACCGCTCCTATCTGTGGGATGAGGACGGTACCCCGACCCGCGGCCTGCTGGAGTGGGGCGAGCTCATTGACCGCGTGCATGCGGTGGACGATCAGCTGACCCGTCTGAACAACGATTGGATTATGTTCAAGATTGGAGATATGGGTGATGAGTCCGCTGCTTCCGCGGAAGGATTCCGGCGGGGTAATTTTGACAATCCCGACAGCGAGGCGAAAAATAAGGAATTTGGCTTGTCTGCTGTAGAGATGGTCAGCCTGTCCGAAACCCATAGCGGGAAAACAGGCGACGTAGTGCTTGGGTATTTCAACACCCTGCCCGGCCTGTATGAGAGTGAAATCAGAGAATACTTCGCGGATGCCACGGCTCCCAAGGCGTTCATGGTGATGAACGGTCTGGTGGCAGGTACCGCAGAACGCTACAATGAGTTCCACATTGCCGAGCGGGAAGAGGGTTCCTCCGATAATACCCGTCAGGAAATTACCATCACGACAGATCCTGATTTTGCCGCATCTTACACCCTGTATGAGGTGCAGAAGGACAACAACGGAGAGCTGCGTGAAGTAGAACTCGACGAAAACGGAAGCTTTACGATTACTCTGGGCGGCGGCGAGGCAAACCTGTATTTCTGGAATACCAACACCACCGCTTCCGCCAGCTCCCAGTCGGAAGGCGCTTATGCCTCCTTTGCCTTTGACGGCCACACGGAGACCTATTGGCAGCCGGAAGAAGCCAGCTCCACTTACATCCTGAAAAACACCTTTGCCGCAAGCAGCCTGGATCAGGTGACAGTGGTGGAAAAGGGACAGGGCATTGAAAGCATCACTGTGGAGTATCAGGATGAAAACGGTGACTGGCAAACCTATGGAGAGATGCAGGCAACGGAAGGAATTTGGTCCTGTGCCGCAGATATCCAAACAGCCAAGGGAATCCGCCTGACCATCACAAAGACCGACGGTCTGCCCGCGATCTATGATGTGTACATAGTACGTACGGAAACAGGCGCGGATGCCTCTACTACTGTCGAAGTGAACGACAATACCATGGGTACCGGACTGTTCCGCTTCGCTTATGACGACCTTTGGTCCTACCGCGAAACGGAAAGCAATGGGAGCGCCGTATCGGGGGATTATCCTCTGGAATACGACGGCCACTTCTCCAACTGGGCTGACGCCGAAGCGACCTTTACCTTCTATGGAACCAGGGTAGAGCTGCTGCTGCGGGCCAATCAGGCGGCAAATATTGAAGCGGCTGTTACCAACAGCGAAGGCCAGCAGTCCGAATGGAAAACCGGCAGCGGCCGGAGCCTGGTGTTCGAGGATTTGGAACAGGGTGTGTATACCCTGACCATTCGGAAGAAGAATAACCAGCAGGCAGGTATTGACGGAGCCAAGGTGACTTATACCGGTTCGCTGCCTGAAAATTTGGTCCAAGAAAACAGCAAAGAAGCAGACGCCGTACAGGTGTATGTGGATCAGCGCGTTACCGATTCCGAAGAAGAGAATTATTTTATCTATGAACCCAGCTTCCAATCCAAAGAGATGGGAAATGATAATTCCGGATTTAATGCGGATCCGGATGAGGAGAACGGATGGGTAGAGCATGTGCAGAATGCTCAGAACCATAACCTGGGCTTCACCCGAACCAAGACGGATGGCGCATCGTATACCTTCAACTTCTATGGTACAGGAGTCCAGCTTTATGCCGGCGTCACTCCTATGGGAGATGCCAATGGAAGCGACAATTACGGAGATTTGACCTTTGAATTGGATGGTGAGGTGGTAGAACCTCAGAAGCTGGAAACCAGCAGCCTTGGTAACAACGGAAAGGTATCGGCCCGTATGTGGGCTATCAAGGCGACGGATAATTCACAAAACGCACAGCATAAGCTTACCGTGACAGTAACCGGCGGTTACAGCCGTATTGACTATGCGGTTGTGGAGCGGCTCTGGGAAGAAGACGCCATCGGTGCTTTCAAGATCCAGATAGAAGAAAGTGAGAATGGCACAGTATGGCCGCTCACCGAGAGCACAGTGCCAGCCGGTGGAAGCGCGGTTCTCCAGCTCGAGCCCGATGTAGGCTATCAGGTGGAACGAGTGGTAGTCAACGGCGTGGCCAGAACCATTCCCGCTGACGGCCGGTTAGTGCTTGTGAATATCCAGCAGGATATGACCGTTCAGGTAACTTTTAGCAAGGCGGACTATAAGATTCAGCTGGAACCCGGTGAGGGAGGCGTCCTGGTTCCCTCTACCCTGCGTGCCAAGGAAGGCGATAAGGTAACAGTTGAAGCAAGAGCTTTTACCGGCTATATCCTTCAAGAAGGTTCTCTGGAGGCCGTTGGAGAAGACGGGATGTTGTTGGAACTGAAGCCTGGAAAGGAAGGCACCTTCTCGTTTGAGATGCCAAACCAGCCCGTTGTTCTGCGTGCGTTCTTTGAGTCTGATTCTGAATCGGAACTGTATTCCGTCACGGTGGAAGAAGGAATTACCGGAGGTACTGTGAAGGTTTCTCCTTCGCAGGCGAGTGCCGGTGACACGGTGACCATTACCGTTCAGGCAAAGAATGGATACGAGTTCCAAGCGGATAGCCTGTATGTAGTGGGAGCCAGCGGCGAAGAGCAGCAGGTTACAGAAGAGGAAAAGGATAAGACCTATCATTTCGAAATGCCTGCGGAGTCGGTGGTTGTGAGTGCGTCCTTTAACAGTGTGGATCCGGATCCCGATCCAGATCCTGAGCCTTCCAATCCCGGAAGCCAGGAAGATCCCAATGATATCGGCAGTCCGATGCCCATTCCGGAAGCTGATTCCTCTTATCCGCCGATGTCCTCCTCTTTTGCGAGCGACACCACTGCCGATCTGCATATTACGAATGGTTCTTACCAGTTCCGTATTACCTCAAAGGATGGCACCGTTCCGGTGATGACCGTCACTAACAGCGCTTTCCGGGTAGAGCTTGTCTCTCAGGAAGGCAATGACTATTTCTTCCGTGTGATTGTAATGACCCCCGGCGAAACAGCTGATGTGCTGGTCAACGGTGGGAAAGTCGTCTCCGTCACAGGCGGGAACGCCCACGGCGGTGTGATCAGTGACACGACAACTCCCTTCCAGGTCGGTGAGAGCGGTGAATACCAGTTTAAGCTGACTGCAAACGAAAAGCCTGAGTTTGTGGCAGGATCTCCCTCGTTTGACGTGGAATTTGTGAAAAACGAAGGAAACGACTGGTTCTTCCGCATCCGCGCCACCGGTAAACCCGGCGACGCCTGCGGCTTCTACATCAACAAGTCTCCCAAGCCCGTCACCGTTGTGACGATTGCCTGATCTTTTTCCTCATGTGTTTCGCCAAGAGCGAAAGACATGAGGTAGAGAGAAGTTTCAAAGCGTATGAGAAACGGGATCGAATGCCCCGGGAGGGGTGTTCGATCCCGTTTCCGTTTGCTTTCAGGACAGTGCAAAGCGGCACCGCGGTTATCCGCGGTGCCGCTTCAAAAAAGGAAAGAGTATTACAAATGGTATTACTTGTGTTCTGTTTTAGTGGATGGATGGCAATGGCATGCACCCGCGCATCCGGAGCATCCTCCGCCGCAGCTGCATCCGCCCTTTTTACGGCCTCGTACCAAGTGAACCACCACAGCCGCAAAGAGAAGAAGGATCAGCAGGGCTAAAACAATGGTGGGGCCGTTCCATGCGGAGAGAAAAAAGAGAGTCATGGGGAAAGCGGCTGACATAAAAGGTTCCTCCTTTCAGACACTGGTATTCCGGTTCAGGCGAACGGAAACCGAAGCATCCTTTGCATAATCAGAATTGTATTTGTTCGGGCGAACTACCAGGAAGATCAGCACGGCCAGCAGAACCAGGGCCGCCGCAGTGCCAAGCCCGAAGACGCCGGTGAGAAGCAGGTTCCCAAGCTGGTAGACAATGAGGGAAACCGCATAGGCGAACACACACATATAGCCGATCGCAGTCAGCGTCCATTTGGCGTTGTTCATCTCGCGCTTGATGGCTCCCATTGCGGCAAAGCACGGAGCGCAGAGCAGATTGAAAATCATGAAGCTGTATGCCGTCAGGCGAGAGAAATCAGCTGCAATGTTCGCCCAGATTTCCTGACCGTCCTCGGAAACCTCCGCAAAACCGTACAGCACGCCGAAGGTTCCCACCACATTTTCCTTTGCGATCAGGCCGGTAAAGGTGGCGACAGCGGGTTTCCAGGTGCCAAAGCCCAGCGGAGCAAAAATCGGTGCGACCACCTGGCCGATGGAAGCGAGCAGGCTTGTGTTGTTGTCCTCGACCATCCCGAACACACCATCCGTAAAGCCGAAGCCCTGAAGGAACCACAGAATGATAGAGGAAGCCAGAATCACAGTGCCGGCACGCTTGATGAAGCTCCAGCCGCGCTCCCAGGTTGCACGAAGAATGTTAACGGCGCGGGGGAGATGGTAAGCGGGAAGCTCCATCACAAACGGAGCAGGCTCTCCGGCAAACGCTTTGAACTTCTTGAGCAGAATTCCGCTCAGAATGATAGCGGCGACACCGATGAAATAAGCGCTTGTCGCCACAAGGCCGCTGCCGCCGAAGAGCGCGCCCGCGAACAAGCCGATGATCGGCATCTTTGCTCCGCACGGAATGAAGCAGGTGGTCATAATCGTCATTTTGCGATCGCGGTCATTCTCGATTGTGCGGGAAGCCATGACACCCGGCACACCGCAGCCGGAGCCGACGAGCATGGGGATGAAGCTTTTTCCGGAAAGGCCGAACTTGCGGAAAATACGGTCCATAATGAAGGCAATGCGCGCCATGTAGCCGACATCCTCCAGCAGGGACAGCATCAGGAAAAGCACAAGCATCTGCGGCACAAAGCCGATGACCGCACCCACACCGCCAACGATACCGTTAACAATCAGACCATTGAGCCACGGAGCGACCTCCATCCCTTCCAGCCATGAGGCCAGGTTGCCGCAGATTAGTTCGCTAAACAGTGTGTCGTTGGTCCAGTCGGTAAGAAAGGTTCCCACTGTACCGATGGAAATGAAATAAACAAGAAACATGACAAGGGCAAAGATTGGCAGAGCCAGGATCCGGTTCGTCACAATCCGATCAATTTGATCGGAGGTGGAAAGGCTGTGCCGGGCGCGCGCTTTTTTTACACACTGGTCCGTGACTTTGTTGATGTAAGCGTAGCGCTGGTTGGTGATGATGCTCTCCGCGTCATCATCCAGCTCTTTCTCACAGTCCTGAATGTGCAGGTCAATGTGATCCATTAGGCTTTTATCCAGCCCCAGCTCCTCGGCCGCCTTGGAATCGCGCTCAAAGAGTTTAATGGCGTACCAGCGAAGGAGATCGGGCTCTACCAGTGCCGAGATGGACTCCTCAATGTGGGCGATGGCGTGCTCGACGCTGCCGGTAAACACATGAGGGTGCTCGCCCTGCTGTTTGGTATTGGCCAGCTCAATGGCCTTCTCCGCTGCCTCCATGCCTCCCTCGCCTTTGAGGGCGCTTGTCGGTACAACGGCGCAGCCCAGTTCTTTTCCCAGCTTTACAAGGTCAATAGCATCGCCGTTTTTGCGCACCGCGTCCATCATGTTGACTGCTACGACAACGGGAATCCCAAGTTCAATCAGCTGGGTGGTCAGATACAGATTGCGCTCGATGTTTGTGCCGTCCACAATGTTGAGGATGGCGTCCGGGCGTTCCTTGACGAGATAGCCGCGCGCGACGACCTCCTCCAGTGTGTAGGGGCTCAGGGAATAGATGCCCGGGAGGTCCTGCAAAATTACATCTTTATGTCCTTTGAGACGGCCTTCTTTTTTCTCGACCGTTACGCCCGGCCAGTTGCCGACATACTGGTTGCTGCCGGTCAGGGCGTTGAACAGAGTGGTTTTGCCGCTGTTCGGGTTTCCCGCAAGTGCGATGGTAATGCTCACCTGATGTCACTCCTTCTGTCTTTGTTCATGAGCTGCCGCTCCTCATTTGCTCAAAGCTCTTGCGGTTAGATCTATCTAACCGCAGAGGAAAAAAATTATTCGACCTCGATCATGGCTGCGTCCGCCTTGCGCACACTCAATTCGTAATTGCGCACATTCAGCTCCATCGGATCGCCCAGTGGAGCGACCTTCCGGACAAGAAGTACGGTCCCTTTGGTGATTCCCATATCCATAATGCGGCGTTTCACGGGCCCTTCCCCGTGGAGCTTTTTCACCACCGCACTCTCTCCGACCTTCACGTCTTTCAATGTTTTCATGCTTCACGCCTCCTCCTGCTTCGAAACTGTCCGCGGCTTTCTTATCAGAACAGCACTCTGTTTGCCAAAGAGCGGTCCAGAGCAATCCGGCTGTCCTTGACCTGAAGGATGAGGTTACCGCCGATCCCGCTTACTACGGTGACGGATTCCTCCACAACGAAGCCAAGCTCCGCCAGATGCTGGCGCACCTCGTCCTTCCCGGTAATTTTGCGGATGGTAACGGTTTCGCCCGGGCGGGCCATGGTCAGCGGTATCATTGTAATCCCTTCCTTTTGGTGACGCGGATTAAGGTTAGAATAAGCTAACCTCTTGGAACATAGTTAGTTTACTGCAACTAACTCGCTCTGTCAAGACGTTTTTGGAAATTTGTTCATTTTTAGGGCTGGCGGAGGAAATGGGCGGGGAGGAAAAAAGAGTTTCCAAATCGGGGGAATCATACTATAATAGAAAGAAAAGCTTTTTGATTGCCTGTCAGAGAGACAGAGGAACGGGGGGACCGCAGTGATTTACAACACCATTCTGGAAGCGATTGGCCATACGCCGGTGATCCGCTTGCAGCATCTGCCGGATCCGCAGGGAGCGCAGGTGCTGGTGAAGTTCGAGGGCCTGAATGTTGGCGGATCGATCAAAACGCGCACAGCCTGTCAGATGATTGAAAACGCGGAACGGGAAGGGAAAATCGGCCCGGATACGGTGATTGTTGAGCCGACCAGCGGTAACCAGGGGATTGGCCTGGCTTTGATCGGTGCGGTGAAGGGTTATCGGACGATCATTATCATGCCCGATTCCGTCAGCGAGGAGCGCCGCAAGCTGGTGCGTCATTACGGGGCGGAGGTCATTCTGATCCACGATGCCGGAAACATCGGGGACTGCATTGAGGAATGTCTGCAAACGGCTCTGCGGATGCAGCGTGAGGACCCAAAGGTTTTTGTGCCGCAGCAGTTTTCCAATCCCGGCAATCTGGAAGCGCACCATTACCACACTGCCGTGGAAATTCTTGAACAGGTGGCGGGGCCGATCCATGGCTTCTGCTCCGGCGTGGGAACGGGCGGCACGATCAGCGGGATCGGTGAGGTGCTGCGGTCACAGAATCCTGGAATGCAGATCTGGGCCGTGGAGCCGGAGAACGCGGCGATCCTTTCCGGCGGAAGCGTCGGCACGCACCTGCAAATGGGCATCGGAGACGGTGTGATTCCGGAAAACCTGAATCAGGAGATTTACGATGAAATCTGCATCGTGACGGATGAGGAAGCGATCCGCACCGCGAAAGAGCTGGCGCGCCGGGAAGGGCTGATGTGCGGCATTTCCAGCGGAACGAATGTGGCCGCCGCCCTCAAGCTGGCAAAGAAGCTGGGCAAGGGAAAAACGGTGCTGACCATCCTGCCGGACACGGCGGAACGGTATTTCAGCACGCCGCTGTTCAGCGGGGAATGATCAAAAGGAGGAAAAGCCGATGGAAGAACGGCTGGTGATTCGGATATACCGCTGGGGAGAGGAGGAACCCGTGTTTGCCTTTTTCCCGGAGGAGAACGGGGATGATGACGGCGGGCGCGACTACGTGCTTCCCGTAGGGTACACGATGGATTCCGAGGATGGTTCCCCGTTTATCCGTGGGGAAAAGCCGTGCGCCCTGCAAAATCACAACGGGCTGCCGGTGCTGGTGGATGAAGCAAAAAAACGCGCGTTCCTGTTGGAGCGTGACCGCAAGATTGAGCGGATGCGGGAGCGGGCAGGCATTTCGCGGGCCGAACTGGCGGAAGCGCTTGGCGCTTCCCAGATGGAGGTTTATCGCTGGGAGCGATACGAGGTGGAGCCGGGAACCGCTCTGCTGGGCCGGATCGCCCATGCGCTGGGTTGCGACACAGAGGATTTGATCTGACAGAAAAATACCGTGTGGATCGAGAAAAAATCGAAACACACGGTATTTTTTGTCGCATTTATTCCTGTTTGGATATTTTATGCACGAGCAACGGCGGCGGCTTCCTGTGCGAGACGGGTGATTTCTGCAAACTCGCCCGCGTCAATCTGCTTTTCGGAAGCGATCCAGCTGCCGCCGCAGCACAGGACGTTCGGAAGAGCGAGATAATTCGGCAGGTTTTTCAGGTTGATTCCGCCTGTCGGCATAAAGCGGAGGTAGCTGTAAGGCCCGGCAAGGGCCTTGAGCATCCCCACGCCGCCGACCGTCTCGGCGGGGAACAGCTTGAGCACGTCCAGCCCCATGCGGATGCAGGCCTCGGCCTCGGTGGGTGTTGCTACGCCGGGAATAACCGGAATACCGCGGTGCAGGCACCAGCGCACGACTTCCTCGTTGGTGCCGGGGCTGACGATGGCCTGCGCGCCTGCGTCGACGGCTTGCTGTGCCTGTTCGGGGGTGAGCACCGTTCCGGCGCACACGGTCAGCTCCGGAACTTCCCGGCAGACCGCGCGAATGGCATCGGCGGCGGCGGCGGAGCGGAATGTCAGCTCGATGACGGACAGGCCGCCCGCCAGCAGGGCGCGCGCCAGATCCGGCGCTTTGGACGCGTCGTTGATTTTAACAACAGGGACTATTTTCTCGGAATTTAACTTATCGTAAAAATTCATGTCGATTCCTCCTGCGGCGTGGTGTCCATAAAGTGCTGTAACTGTTCCCGATCCGGCAGGCCGGTGTTGTCGCCCACGCTCATGATTTGCAGAGTCCCGATCGCGTTGCCGCGCCGCACACATTCGCGCAGAGGAAGGCCCTCGGCCATGGCGGAGAGAACGCCGGCCGCAAAACCGTCGCCCGCGCCGACGGTGTCCACGATGGTTTCCGCGCGGAAGGTGGGCTCCTGAAAGCGTTCCTCCCGCGTCGCGCCGTAGGCTCCCTGTGCCCCCGTCTTGACGATCACGGTTTTCACGCCGCGATCCAGATAGCAGGAGGCAATGCCCTCGGGAGTTTCCTCCCCGCACAGCAGTTTTCCTTCCTTCACGCCGGGCAGAAATACGTCGGCGTATCCGGCAAGGCGGTTGATTGTGCGCGTCATGGTTTCCTTATCCGGCCAGAGCTGGGGACGCAGGTTCGGATCGAAGGTGACAGTCATTCCTTTCTCCCGGGCGCGGCGCATGAGATCTTCCGAAGCCGCCAGCGTCCGTTCCGAGAGAGCGGGGAAAATCCCCGTCATATGCAGGAAGCCGCCCTCTTTGCCGTCCAGGCAGGAAGCGGTCTCCGTCTCTCCCAGTGCCGAAGCCGCCGAGCCCTTGCGGAAGTACTGGATCGGCGGATCGCCGCGGCTGACCTTACCCTTGAGCATGAAGCCCGTCTGCCGTTTCGAGTCTGTGAAGGCCAGTTCCCCGCTGATTCCGTTCTTTTTCAGAAATGCGCGGATCATGCGGCCGAACGAATCGTCTCCCAGGGCGGTCAGGTAGGACACCGAGTGGCCCAGGCGTGCCAGGCCGATCGCCACATTCAGCTCGGCGCCGGCCACGGCGGATTCCCAGTGTGTAACCTCCTCGAGGGGGGCTTCCTCCTGTGCGATAAAGAGCGCCATTGCTTCCCCGGTGAGCACAAAATTCCCTGTTTTCATACGCGCTCCTTTACGGCTGCTTGCCGATGTAGGCTAGAATGCCGCCGTCCACATAGAGAATGTGGCCATTAACAAAGTTGGAAGCGTCGGATGCGAGGAACACCGCCGGGCCCATGAGATCCTCCGTTGTCCCCCAGCGGGCGGCGGGAGTCTTGGCGACGATGAAGCTGTCAAACGGATGGCGGCTGCCGTCAGGCTGGCGCTCGCGCAGCGGTGCGGTCTGCGGTGTAGCAATGTAGCCGGGGCCGATGCCGTTGCACTGGATATTCTGCTCGCCATATTCAGAGCAGATGTTGCGGGTGAGCATTTTGAGTCCGCCCTTAGCCGCCGCGTAGGCGGAGACGGTTTCGCGCCCAAGCTCGCTCATCATCGAGCAGATATTGATGATCTTGCCGTGTCCCTTCTGGATCATGCCGGGGATGACAGCCTTGGAGACGATAAACGGGGCGTTGAGGTCCACGTCGATCACTTGGCGGAACTCCTCGGCGGTCATGTCGCACATCGGGATGCGCTTGATGATCCCCGCGTTGTTCACGAGAATATCAATGATTCCGACTTCCTCCTCAATGCGCTTGACCAGGGACTGCACAGCGGCTTCGTCCGTCACGTCGCAGACATAGCCATGCGCGTCAATGCCCTCTTCTTTGTAAGCGGCCAGCCCCTTGTCGACCAGCTCCTGACGGATATCGTTAAAAACAATCGTCGCGCCTGCCTGGGCGTAAGCCGTTGCAATGTCAAAGCCGATGCCGTAGGAAGCGCCCGTCACAAGTGCGATTTTTCCCTTGAGGGAGAAACTGTCCAGAATATTCATGCGAAGCAGCCTTCTTTCTTTTACTTCAATTCCGTGGTGGGGATTTCATCCATATCGTCAAACGCCTGGTTTTCGCCGCCCATCGCCCAGATGAAAGTGTAGTTCGACGTACCGCAGCCTGCGTGGATGCTCCAGGAAGGGCTGATCACAGCGTCAAAGTTCTGCATGACGATGTGGCGCGTCTCGTCTCCCTGTCCCATCAGATGGAACACAACGTTGTTTTCGGGAATCTCAAAGTAAGTATAAATCTCCATGCGGCGCTCGTGCGTGTGGCAGGGCATGGTGTTCCACACAGAGCCGGGCTCCAGGCAGGTCATGCCCATGGAGAGCTGGCAGGTGGGGAGAACGGAGGGATGGATGAACTGGTTGATCACGCGCTTGTTCGCCGTCTCCTGGCTTCCCAGCGGGCGTTTCGCGGCCTCCGCGAGCGTGATGAGGCGGGTTTCATACGCGCGGTGCGCCGGAGCACTGACCATGTAGAAGCGGGCGGGGGAGGCGCTGTCCTCACTGCGGAACAAAACCTCCTTTGTACCCATCGTGATATACAGGCAATCTTTGTAGCCCATCGGGTATTCTCTGCCGTCGCAGATCACCACGCCATTGCCGCCGAGGTTGAAAAGACCAAGCTCGCGGCGCTCGAGGAAATAGTGCGTGCCGAAATTCGCCCACACGTCGATCCCCTTGTCGATCGACACCGTCTCGTGAACCGGCATGCAGCCGAGCGTCACCATGCGATCCACATGGCTGTAAACCGCCTTGACCTGATCGGCCTCATACAGGCCGGTGATGTGAAATTCCTGGCGCAGCTCCTCGGTGGTGTAGCGCTTGACGTCGCGCGGATTGGTGCTGTAACGAATGTCCATCAGTTGTCCGTCTCCTTTGTGATAAAATATTCCCGGAATTCGGTTTGAAGCTTTTCTCCCAGCCGTTCGATGCTGCCGTACAGGTGGCGGTGCATCAAGGGCGCGATGGCATCGGCTTGTTTTTCGTGGATGATTTGGAGCAGCTCGCGGTGCTCCCGGATGATGGCGGAGAAGTTCCGGCTTTCCGCAATGTCCAGGATCCGGAAGCGCGTGTAATGGATCTGTGCCTTCTGGATCAGTTCCCACAGCTTATCCTTGTGGGTGGTGCGGAACCAGATGGCGTGCATGTGCGAATCCATCTCATAGAACTGAGACAGCTCGAAATCTCCCTGAGTCAGCGCTATCTGCTTGCGGATTTGGTAGCGGATTTTTTCTTCCAGCAGCGGGGTGCATACCGGCAGAAAATCGCGGATCACCTGTGATTCCACAGCGGTGCGCAGATAGATCATCTGCTGGATCTCGTCGAAATCCAAAAGCGAGACCGTGCTGCCGCGATAGGGGATCACATGCGCAAGCCCGTCCGCCTGTAAACGCTGTAAAGCGGTGCGCACCGGTGTGCGGGAAACGCCGAAACGTTCACACAGCTCGTGCTCGCTCATGCTCTGCCCCGGTTTCAGGGTGAGATCCAAAATACGATGCTTGAGTGTGGTGTAAATCGTTTCGCTATTCATGCTTTTCCCTCCGTTCCCCTTTAATTTAACCATACCATTTTGGATCGTATTTGTAAATTTGGATACAAGCTAAAAAAGAAAAAGGGAAATTTGTGCACTTTGTCAGCCTGCCGTTTTTTCCAGACGTGGGGCGGGCTTGGCTCTCAAACGGGAGAGAGGAAAGGGGTGCGGGGACGGAAAAAAGAAATTTGTTGTCTTGCCAGGGTGCAGGAAATGCGCTAAGATAGGGAGCAAATAAGCCCCCCGGGAATCCGGGGATGGGGAGGACGGCATACAATGAAACTGGAACTGGGAGAAAAGCAGCTGGCATGGGCCACCAAAACGCTGGAACAAACAGCAAAAAAGCTGGAACAGGTCAGCAGGCGATCGGCGCATAAAATTCCCTACACCACGGTGAACGGGGTGCACGACGATAAATCCGGCGAACGGGACAGCTGGTGGACCAACGGCTTCTGGGGCGGCATGATGTGGCAGCTTTACACGCTTACAGGCGATCCGTTTTATCGGACGGTTGCAGAGGAGAACGAGAAAAAGCTGGACACAAACCTGATGGATTATGACAAAATGGACCACGACAACGGCTTCAAGTGGCTGCCCACCGCCGTCGCGAATTACCGCAAAACGGGAAACCGGCAGTCCAGGAACCGGGGACTGCTCGCGGCGGGGCAGCTGGCGGGCCGCTACAACTGTGCGGGGCATTTTATCCGTGCCTGGAACGATTGGGACGATAACGGCCGGGATCATCGGGGCTGGGCGATCATTGACTGCATGATGAACCTGCCGCTTCTGTACTGGGCGAGCGAGGAAACGGGCGATCCCCGGTTCCGTCAGATCGCCGTCCACCATGCCGACACAGCACAGCGCTGCTTTGTGCGGGGCGACGGCTCGGTGAGGCATATCGTGGAGTTTGATCCGGACACCGGGGAGATGGTGCGGGATTACGGCGGCCAGGGCTATGAGGAGGGTTCCTCCTGGACGCGCGGCCAGACCTGGGGCCTGTACGGCTTTACGCTGAGCTTCCTGCACACCGGAGACCGTGCGTATCTGGAGACGGCGGAGCGGATCGCGAACTATTTTATCGCGAACATTCCGGAGAGCGGGCTGATTCCGGTCGATTTCCGCCAGCCTGAGGATGTGACATGGGAGGATTCCACCGCAGCGGCCATTGCCGCCTGCGGACTGATCGAACTGGCAAAGCTGCATGAGGGCCGCCAGCAGAAGCTGTATCTGGACGCCGCGCTCAAGCTGCTCCGTGCATTGGCGGATCAGCGTCTCAACTGGGACGAAAACGAGGACAATCTCCTCACAAAATGCACGGGCGCGTATCACGACAAGGAGCATGAGTTCTCCATTATTTACGGTGATTATTACTTTCTGGAAGCACTGATGAAGCTGACAGGGCAGGAGCTTTTCATCTGGTAAAAAAGGACGCGAAACCGAAAAACCGGTTTCGCGTCCTTTTTCAATCAGCTTATCGTTACAGATTGGTGTACCCCATCAGAGACTCGTCGATTGCTTTCGCAGCAGCCTCGCCCTCCGCGATGGCCCAGACCACAAGCGACTGGCCGCGCCGCATGTCGCCCGCCGCAAACACGCGCGGAACGCTGGTGGCGCAGGAATCGGAGGCGGCGTCCACATTGCCGCGGGCACTGATCGTCACGCCGAAGGTATCGGCGGAGTAGGCCTCACAGCCGGTAAAGCCCGCCGCGATGAGTACGAGATCGGCGGGGATTTCTTCCTCGCTTCCCTCCACGGGAACCATGCGCAGGCGGCCCGTTGATTCGTCCTTTTCGGGGCGCAGGGAGATGAGCACGGCGGCGCGGACCGAACCGTTTTCATCCGCGAGGAATTCCTTCACCGTTGTCTGGTAGCGGCGCGGGTCGCTTCCGAACACCGCTGCGGCTTCCTCCTGGCCATAGTCGGTTTTGCCAACGCGCGGCCATTCCGGCCATGGATTCGAGGGCAGACGCTCCGCGGGGGGCTGGGGCATCATTTCCAGCTGCACAACGCCCGCCGCGCCAAGGCGCACCGCTGTTCCGACGCAGTCGTTTCCGGTGTCGCCGCCGCCGATGACAAGCACCTGCTTTCCCTTCACATCCTCGTTGGGAAGCTTGGAAAAGTCGCTGTCCAGTAACGTTTTCGTCACATGGCTGAGGAATTCCACCGCGAAGTGAATTCCCTTGGATTCCCGGCCGGGAACGTCGAGATCCCGCGGCTGGGACGCACCGCAGGCAAGCAGAACCCGATCGTAACGGCTCAGCAGTTCCTCGCCGGTGAGATCCTTTCCGATGTCCGTCCCGCAGACGAAGCGCACGCCTGCCTGCTCCATCAAATGGATCCGGCGATCGATGACGCTCTTTTCCAGCTTCATGTTCGGGATGCCGTAGCGCAGAAGGCCGCCGGGGCGGTCGCTGCGCTCGTAGACCGTGACGCTGTGGCCGCGCCGGTTGAGCAGCAGAGCGGCGGCCAGTCCGGCCGGGCCGCTGCCGACGACGGCAACGCTCTTGCCGGTGCGCACGCGGGGCGGATCCCCGGAGACCAGGCCGTTGGCAAAAGCGTATTCGATCACGCGGCGCTCATTCTCCTTGGTGGAGACGGGAGCGTCGGAAATGCCGCAGGTGCACGCCGCCTCGCACAGGGCCGGACAGACGCGGGAAGTGAACTCCGGCAGACAGTGCGTCGCGCTCAGGCGCACATAGGCCTGCGCCCAGTTGCCGTGGTAGACGAGGTCATTCATCTCGGGGATAAGGTTGTGAAGCGGACAGCCGGAGGCCATGCCCGTGATCATCATGCCCGCCTGGCAGAACGGCACGCCGCAGTCCATACAGCGCGCGCCCTGCTTTTGCTGCTCCTCCATCGGGAGAAGGGCATGAAACTCATGAAAGTTCTGAATTCTCTCGAGAGGAGAAGTGACGCGCCCTTCCTCGCGCTCGTATTCCAAAAAACCGGTTGCTTTTCCCATGGGCTTTCTTCCTCCTTCTCACGCATGGATGCTCGCGTAGAACGCTTCGATCTGTGCCTGCTCGCGGCTCATGCCCTGGTCTTCAAACTGGGCGGAGAGCTGTGTCAGACGCTTGTAATCGTCCGGGATGATCTTCTTGAACTTCGGCAGGTACTCGTCGAAGGACTCAAGGATCCGCTTGCCCTTGGCGGAGCCGGTGTGGCTGACATGGGCTTCGATCAGGCGGCGCAGCTCATCGCGGTCAAATTTGGACTCCACCTTTTCCATGCTGACCATGCTCTTGTTCAGATTGCGGTACAGCGCGTTGTGTTCGTCGAGGACATACGCTACGCCGCCGCTCATACCGGCGGCAAAGTTTTTGCCCGTGGGCCCGAGGATTACAGCGCGGCCGCCGGTCATGTATTCACAGCCGTGCTCGCCCACACCCTCCACAACGGCCACAGCGCCGGAGTTGCGCACGCAGAAACGCTCGCCTGCCACGCCGTTGATGTACGCTTCGCCCGAGGTCGCACCGTACAGCGCGACGTTGCCGACGATGATGTTTTCTTCCGGCACAAACCGGGCAGCGGGGGAGGGATGCACCACCAGTTTGCCGCCGGACAGTCCCTTGCCGAAGTAGTCATTGCTGTCGCCGCACAGATCGAGCGTGAGGCCCTTCGGCAGGAACGCGCCGAAGCTTTGGCCGCCCGCTCCGGTGCAGGCGATGGTGAGGGTGTCGTCCGCCATGCCCTCGGGGTGGCGGCGTGTGATCTCCGCGCCAAGCAGCGTGCCGAAGGCGCGGTCGATATTGGTCAGGGCGATGCGGAACATGTGCTTTTTCCCGGTCGAAAGGGTATCGAGAAGTTCCTTGTCACGCAGAAGGACGGATTCTTCCTTGGTGCGCTCCAGATGGAAATCGTAGGCGTGGTCGGGCTGGAAGGTGGCGTTCTGCGCGCAGTTCGGGCAGAGGATGCGGCTCAGATCCAGCCGCTGTGCCGTCCCTTTGCGATCGGCGCGCGGGCGGAGCAGGTCGGTGCGTCCTACCATCTCGTCGATGGTGCGCACGCCGAGCTTTGCCATGTATTCGCGCAGCTCCTGCGCAATGAAACGCATAAAGTTTTCCACATATTCCGGCTTGCCGCAGAAGCGCTTGCGCAGCTCAGGATTCTGTGTCGCAATGCCCATCGGGCAGGTGTCGAGGTTGCACACGCGCATCATCACACAGCCGAGCGTCACCAGCGGCGCGGTGGCAAAACCAAATTCCTCCGCGCCAAGCAGCGCGGCGATCGCCACGTCGCGGCCGCTCATCAGCTTGCCGTCCGTCTCAATCACTACGCGGTCGCGCAGACCGTTTTGCAGCAGCGTCTGGTGTGTTTCCGCCAGACCCAGCTCCCACGGAAGGCCCGCGTCGTGGATGGAGCTGAGCGGAGCCGCGCCTGTGCCGCCGTCGTAGCCGGAGATTAGGATGACCTGCGCGCCTGCCTTCGCCACGCCCGCCGCGACAGTGCCGACGCCTGCCTCGGAGACGAGTTTGACGGAAATGCGCGCGTTTTTGTTGGCGCTCTTGAGATCGTAGATCAGCTGGGCCAGATCCTCGATGGAATAAATGTCATGATGCGGCGGGGGAGAAATCAGGCTCACACCCGGCGTGGAGTGGCGCGTTTTCGCGATCCAGGGGTACACCTTGCGGGCGGGCAGGTGGCCGCCCTCGCCGGGCTTCGCCCCCTGCGCCATCTTGATCTGGATCTCCTTCGCACTGACGAGGTAGCGGCTTGTCACGCCGAAGCGTCCGCTGGCTACCTGCTTGATGGCGGAGCTGCGATCGTGATCCGTTCCGGCGGAGGCAAGGCGATCATCACTCTCACCGCCCTCGCCGCTGTTGGATTTTCCGTGCAGATGGTTCATGGCGACAGCCAGCGCCTCATGCGCTTCCTGCGAGATGGAGCCGTAGGACATCGCACCCGTCTTGAAGCGGCGCACGATCGATTCAACGCTTTCGACCTCGTCGAGCGGCACGCCCTCCGCAGGGTAAGCGAATTCCATCAGGCTGCGCAGGTAGCCGGTCTGCTCCGCGTCTATCAGCTTTGTGTATTCACAAAACAGATCGTAGCTGTTTTCGCGCGTTGCCTTTTGCAGCAGGTGGATGGTCTGCGGGTTGTAGCGGTGTGTCTCTCCGCCGCTGCGCAGCTTGTGGCGGCCGGGGGAGGCGAGGGTGAGATCCGTTTCCAGGCCCAGCGGGTCAAAGGCGCGGGAGTGCTGCGCGTCGGTGCGCGCCGCGATATCCTCCAAAGTGATGCCGCCGATACGGCTCACCGTCCCGGTGAAGTAGGCGTCGATCACGTCGCTGGAAATGCCGAGCGCCTCAAAAATCTGGCTGCCCTGGTAGGATTGGATGGTGGAAATGCCCATCTTCGAGGCAATCTTGACGATGCCCTGCAAAATCGCGTTGTCGTAGTCGTCGACGGCGGCATAGTAATCCTTGTCGAGCAGGCCGTCCTCGACCAGTGCGGCAATCGCCGCGTGGGCCAGGTACGGGTTGACGGCGCACGCGCCGTAGCCGAGCAGAGCGGCAAAGTGATGCACGTCGCGCGGCTCACCGGATTCCAGAACAATCGAAAGGGCGGTGCATTTTTTCGTTTTGACCAGATGCTTGTGCACCGCGCTGACAGCCAGCAGGGAGGGGATGGCCACATGGTTTTCATCCACCCCGCGATCGGAGAGAATGAGGATGTTCGCGCCCTGGCGGTACGCTTTGTCTACCTCAACAAACAGGTGCTCGAGCACACGATCCATCGGCGTGCTCTTGTAGAACAGGATCGAAACGGTTGCGACATGGAACCCGGGCTTGTTCATCCCCTGGATCTTGAGCAGATCCAGGTCGGAGAGGATCGGGTTTTCGATCTTGAGCACATGGCAGTTTTCCGGCGATTCTTGCAGCAAATTGCCGTTTTTGCCCGCGTAGACAGTGGTGGAGGTGACGATCTTTTCGCGGATCGCGTCGATCGGCGGGTTCGTCACCTGGGCGAACATCTGCTTGAAATAGTGGAACAGCGGCTGGTATTCCTTGGAGAGCGCCGCGATTGGGGTATCAACTCCCATCGCGCCGATCGGCTCGCTGCCGCCCAGCGCCATGGCGCACACGCCGCTGCGGTACTCCTCGTAGGTGTAGCCGAAGGCTTTTTGCAGCCGGGCGGACTCCTCGCGGGAGAGCGGCGGCACTTTGCGGTTTGGAATTTTCAGATCGCGCAGGCAGACCAGATTGCTGTCAAGCCATTCGCCGTAGGGCTCACGGCGTGCATAGCGTTCCTTAACCTCTTCGTCGCTGAGCACGACGCCGCGCACCGTGTCCACGAGGAGAAGCTTGCCGGGATGCAGGCGCTCCTTGC
>HHCFC01400__coassemble_1576_pt1 | contig 20436 bp, 14 predicted proteins | sample HHCFC01400__metabat2_high_PE_024 | metagenome-assembled genome bin HHCFC01400
GCATTTCCAGCCGCTGGATATTGCAAAATAAAAAATTTTCTTGACTTGGAGTGAACTCCAGATGCTAGAATAAAACAAAGGAAATGGAGCCTGGGGAGGGCTGCAGACTATTTTCGAAAGGGAGTATTTTGATGATTTACAAAAATTTCCAAAATTTAAAGCTTTCTGCTCTGGGTATGGGAACCATGCGCCTGCCGGTCATCAGCGGTGACGACTCCTGTGTGGATCAGGAGGCGGTAAATCAGATGACCTCCTGTGCCATACAAAGCGGAATCAATTATTTCGATACCGCCTGGGGCTATCACAGCGGGCAATCTGAACTTGCGATCGGCCGTGCTCTCGCAGCATATCCGCGCGAAAGCTTTTATCTGGCCGACAAGTTTCCCGGCTATGACCTTTCCAACATGGGCAAGGCAAAAGAGATTTTTGAAAAGCAGCTGGAAAAATGCGGGGTGGAATATTTTGATTTCTATTTGTTCCACAACGTCTGCGAGCTTAACATCAACCAATATTTAGATCGTTCCTACGGTACTTATGCCTATCTGCTGGAGCAAAAGAAAAATGGAAGAATCCGTCATCTGGGATTTTCCGCCCATGGCTCATGCGAAGTGATCGAACGCTTCCTGGAAGCCTACGGTGAAGCAATGGAATTCTGCCAGCTGCAAATCAACTATCTTGACTGGGACTTCCAGGAAGCCCGGAAGAAAGTGGAGCTCCTGCGCAAGCATGGAATTCCGGTGTGGGTGATGGAGCCTCTGCGCGGCGGATCCCTCGCCTCGCTCAAACCGGAACACGAAACGCGTCTGTGCGCGCTGCGCCCCGACGAAACCATTCCGGCCTGGGCGTTCCGTTTTCTCCAGTCCATCCCCGACGTTACGGTAACGCTCTCGGGAATGTCCAACCTCGAACAGCTTAAACAGAACATCGCCACCTTTGAAACCGACAAACCGCTGAACGAAACGGAAATGGCTACCCTTCTTTCCATTGCCGAAGAAATGGTAAAGAAGATCGCACTGCCCTGTACCGCCTGCCGTTATTGCACCAGCCACTGTCCGCAGGGGCTGAACATTCCCTCCCTGCTCGCCCTCTACAATGAGCACGCTTTCTCAAACGGCGGATTTATCGCTCCCATGGCTGTTTCCGCCATCGAAGAAGATAAGCGTCCAAATGCCTGCATCGGATGCAGAAGCTGTGAGGCCGTCTGCCCGCAGCAAATTAAGATCTCTGAGGCAATGGCGGATTTTTCGAAAATGCTTGGCCTGTAACCCTCTTGCCCTAACGTGCAAAACATGATATGCTGATACGCGGGGGATCCCGCAAAACCGGCGGCCTTCCGGTCAGGAAGGCCGCCCTTATTGTATCGAACGAGGAGGGTTTTCATGCCCAGATTTTTTCTTGAGCAGGCACCGGAAGAGTTCGCTGTGCTTGACGGTGAAGACGGCCGCCACATCGCCCGCTCCCTGCGCATGCGCGCCGGTGAATCGTTAACCCTGTGCGATTGCAGCGGAACAGACTACGACGGTGTGATTGACACAATCGAGGGGGAACGGGTAACGGTACGGATCCTTTCAAGCCGTCCATGCGCGGCAGAGCCGACTTTGCAAACCGTGCTCTATCAATCACTGCCGAAGCTCGACAAATTTGATGTTGTGGTTCAGAAATCCGTGGAGCTGGGGGTAGCGAGAATTGTACCGGTGCTGTCCATGCGGTGCGTTTCCAGACCGGACGCAAAGTCTCTCTCAAAAAAGCTGGAACGGTGGAACCGGATTGCAGCCGAGGCGGCAAAACAGAGCGGGCGCGGTATTCTCCCGCCGGTCTCCCCTGCCCTTTCCTTCGAGCAGGCAGTACGCGAGGCGGAATCCACGGGCGGAGTAAGTCTTTTGTTCTACGAAGGAGGCGGCGCTCCGATCCGTACACGCATTGGACAGGAAACGCTTTCCGCCAGCCTGTTCATCGGGCCGGAAGGCGGCTTCGACAAAAGCGAGGTAGCGCTGGCCCGTGCACACGGTGTGACTCCGGCAACCCTGGGGCCGCGTATTCTGCGCACGGAAACAGCTCCCATCGCCGCCCTGGCCGCGATCATGATGGCGAGCGGAAATCTGTAAAGAGAGGAGCCTTTTCATGAAAACAGCACTGGTCACCGGCGGTTCCCGCGGAATCGGCGCGGCTGTCTGCCGCCGTCTGACGGAGGACGGACTCCGCGTGGTGGTTCACTATAATCAGAACAAAGGGAAAGCGGAAGCCCTTGTCAGAGAGTTGACGGAAAAAACAGGCCTTCCTCACCTTGCCCTTCCGGCGGAGCTAGCGGAGCGGGCACAGGTGGAGGAGCTGTTCCGACTGGCTGGACCGGTCGATGTGCTGGTGAACAACGCGGGGATCGCCCAGCAGAAGCTGTTCACGGATATCACAGAGGATGATTGGCGCCGGATGTTCGCCGTCGATGTGGATGGTGTTTTCCGCTGCTGCCAGTGCGCGCTTCCCCATATGATTCATGAAAAATCCGGCTGTATCATCAATATTGCCTCAATTTGGGGAGAGATCGGCGCTTCCTGTGAGGTGCATTACTCCGCCGCTAAGGCTGCCGTCATCGGACTGACAAAGGCGCTTGCCAAAGAGCTGGGACCATCCCACATCCGTGTGAACTGCGTTTCGCCCGGCGTGATTGACACAGAGATGAACGCCATGTTCGACGAGGAAACCATGCGGGAACTGTGCGAATCCACTCCGCTCGGCCGCATCGGCTCTCCTGAGGATATTGCCGCCGCCGTTTCCTTTCTCGCCAGCGACGCGGCTTCCTTCCTCACCGGTCAAACCCTTTCCGTGAACGGTCTTTTCCCAAGCTAACCAGGCTGACCAGGCTGAGCCTGGACGCCATGGCCCGCGCGTCAGCTATGAGCAAACAGAAAAGCTACGCGGCGCGGGACGGTCTGGACAAACTCCCATGGAAATTTGCCCATAGGAATTCGCCCATGCCGCAGCGCGGGCATAGACAGCAAGACCCCTTTGCGACGTAAGATCGCAAAGGGGTCGATTTCTTCTGCTATGGTTCCGCCGCCGGAGGCGGTGTGCGCGATTTGCGCGCAGACTCAGTCTGCTTTAGAATTTTACACGGGCGGCAAGCCAGGCGGAAAGCTCCGTGATCTTGACGCGCTCCTGATCCATCGTATCGCGATCACGGACCGTTACACAGCCATCCTCGCGGCTGTCAAAGTCGTAGGTGATGCAGAAGGGAGTGCCGATCTCGTCCTGGCGGCGGTAACGCTTGCCGATAGAACCGGCGTCGTCAAAGTCCACCATGAAATCGGACGCAAGATTGGAGAAAATCTCACGGGCCTCGTCGGAAAGCTTCTTGGAAAGCGGGAGAACAGCAGCCTTAAACGGAGCCAGAGCCGGATGCAGATGCATAACCACACGCACATCGTTCTTCTCCGCGTCAACTACTTCCTCATCGTACGCGTCGCAGAGGAAGGCCAGCGCCACACGGTCAGCGCCAAGGGACGGCTCAATGACATACGGGATGTAGTGCTCATTGGTCTCCTGATCAAAATAGGTCATATCCTTGCCGGAATGATCCTGATGCTGCTTGAGATCGTAATCCGTGCGGTCGGCAATGCCCCACAGCTCGCCCCAGCCGAACGGGAACAGGAACTCAATGTCCGTCGTGGCCTTGGAGTAGAAGGAAAGCTCCTCCTGCTCATGGTCGCGCAGACGCAGATTTTCCTCCGTCATGCCGAGGGACAGCAGCCAGTTTTTGCAGAAATCCTTCCAATAATAGAACCAGTCGAGATCCGTGCCGGGCTTGCAGAAGAATTCGCATTCCATCTGCTCGAACTCACGGGTACGGAACGTGAAGTTGCCGGGCGTGATCTCGTTTCGGAAGCTCTTGCCTACCTGGCAGACGCCGAAGGGCAGCTTCTTGCGCGCGGTGCGCTGCACGTTCTGGAAGTTAACAAAAATACCCTGGGCTGTCTCGGGACGCAGATAAATTTCATTCTTCGCATCCTCCGTCACACCCTGGAAGGTCTTGAACATCAGATTGAACTTGCGGATATCGGTGAAATTGGACGAGCCGCAATCCGGGCATTTGATATTGTTCTCGCGGATATATTCACTCATCTGCTCAAAGGTCATGCCGTTCGGATCGCCGCCGGCATCCTCAATGAGCTTATCGGCACGATGGCGCGTTTTGCAGTCCTTGCAGTCCATGAGCGGATCGGAGAAGCCGCCCACATGGCCGGACGCCACCCACACCTGCGGATTCATCAGAATCGCGGAATCCAGACCGACATTGTACGGGCTTTCCTGCACAAACTTCTTCATCCACGCCTTTTTGACGTTGTTTTTGAACTCCACGCCCAGCGGTCCATAATCCCACGTATTGGAAAGGCCGCCGTAAATTTCGGAGCCGGAATACACGAAGCCGCGGTTTTTGCAGAGAGCGACAATTTTTTCCATTGTCTTGTCCGTTGCTTTCATCACTGTTCAACCTCCATGATTTGGCTCATGCTTTTTGGAAAAAATAATGAGCTTGCTCAGAATATAATTGATAAGGATGACAAAGAAATTGACAATAATCTTTGCCAGCAGGGAATGCATCTGTATAACGTCCAGACACAGCCACATGCCTGCCATGTCGACGCCGAGCGACAGCAGCCTTGCTCCGAAAAAAGAAACCAGCTCAAACAGAAACAGCTTCATCGCGAAGCTTTTGCTGCGGAACACAAAAAGCTTGTTGGTAAAAAAAGCGAAAATCACGGCCAGCAGCCAAGCGAGCAGGTTGGAAACCTCCCAGCTCCATTGCAGCGAATCATGGCAAACGGAAAACACCGCGATATTGACCACCGTGGTCAGCACACCGAACACCAGATAAGAAATCATCTCCGGCGTTGTACAGAAGCGCCACAGTTTTTTGATTGCGTCCTTCAAAAGCTCCTCCCCGGGGTTTTGCCCGCAGATGAAAAGCAGACGCCCGGCAAAGCGCGGGAGGCTGCCGGGCGTCATTGCCTTGCCTGTAAAAACAAAGCCCGGAGCGCAAAGCGCATCCAGGCTCAGCCTGGTCGAGGTGAAGAGACTCGAACTCCCGACATCCTGCTCCCAAAGCAGGCGCGCTACCAACTGCGCTACACCTCGAAAGATAAAACAGAATCAGACTGTTCCTTATTGTACCGTTTTTCTGGAAAGAAGTCAAGAAAATCCCGTGAAATCCCGCAGAATTCTTCCTGTATATATTGAAACGATGTGGTTTTAGAAATGAAAAGAGGATTTCCTGGTTCCTTTTTGCCATACCAAATCTCCCTTTTTCCATTTGCCCGTGCCTGGCAGAGTGTTATAATAAAAAGGAAAGGCCCGGCGCAAATGGGAATCTGTGCCGGAGACCGGGAACCCAAAAGGATACTGGGAGGTTATCAAAATGTCCATTTTATTTGATGAAAACAAAAAGCTTTTCACGCTGGAGACGGCACATGCCTCATACCAGATGTTTGTCAACGCTTATGGATTTTTGCAGCACCTGCATTTTGGAGAAAAGCTGGGCGGCGGCTCCTGCGAAGGATTGCAGGGAACCGGCTTCATGAGCTTTTCCCCCGCGCCGGATGTTGCCGGAAACGATTATCTGGCTTCTCCCGACCTGACACAGCAGGAATATCCTGTATTCGGCAGCGGTGATTACCGCTCTCACTGCATGGCCGTCACCTTTGCGGACGGAGGACGCAACCCGGAGCTGTGCTACCAGTCCCACCGGATCCTCACGGAAAAGCCTGTGCTGGAAGGGCTTCCGGGCCTGCACGGCAGCTGCGAGACGCTGGAAATCACCCTGCGCGACCGCTGGACCGATTTGCAGGTTGTGCTTCTGTACTCTGTTTTTGACCAGTATGACGCGATCGCCCGATCCGCGCGGATTGTCAATCACACTGGAGCCCCTGTGGAAATCAACGCCGCTCTGACCGCCTGCCTCGATTTCCCGGAAAGAGGCTTTGATCTGCTCCACTTCTGGGGCCGCCATGCAATGGAGCGTCTGGTGGAACGCACGCCTTTGACGCACGGAAAAATCTGTGTGGACAGCGTGCGCGGTACATCCAGCCATCAGCAGAATCCCTTTGTGATCGTCTGCGACCATGCCGCCACCGAGGACGCGGGACGCTGCTGGGGCGTTTCGCTGCTCTACAGCGGCAATTTCACCGCCTGTGCCGAGGTGGATCAGGCGGCCTGCTGCCGTGTAACGATGGGCATCAACCCGACCGGCTTCTCCTGGCATCTGGAGAACGGCGAAAGCTTCCAGACGCCGGAGGCGGCCCTGGTATACAGCGGCGAAGGTCTCGGCGCTCTGTCCCGCCGTTATCATAAGCTGTACCGCCGCAACCTGTGCCGCGGCGAATGGGCCTTGAAGCAGCGCCCCGTTCTGATCAACAACTGGGAAGCTACTTATTTCGATTTCGACGATGAGAAGCTTGTTTCCATCGCCAAAACCGCCGCCGATCTGGGCGTGGAAATGCTCGTGGTGGATGACGGATGGTTCGGCAACCGCTTTGATGACAACCGCGCGCTTGGCGACTGGGTGGTAAACACTGAAAAGGTGCGCGGCGGCATGAAGAGCCTGTGCGATCGCATCAACGCGCTGGGAATGAAGCTTGGTCTCTGGTTTGAACCGGAAATGATCTCCGAGGACAGCGAGCTGTACCGCGCGCATCCCGACTGGTGTCTCCATGTGCCGGGACGCGGAAAGTCCAGAAGCCGCAACCAGCTTGTGCTCGACATGTCCCGCAAGGAGGTGCGTGACCATATCCACGACATGATGCACGCCGTCCTTTCGAGCGCGAATTTTTCCTATGTCAAGTGGGATATGAACCGTCACCTGACCGACGTATGGAGCGCGGAGCTGCCCGCCGGACGTCAGGGCGAAGTATACCACCGCTTTGTTCTGGGCGTATACGAGCTGCTTGAGCGGCTTGAAACCGAATTCCCGCATATTCTCTTCGAGGGCTGCTCCGGCGGCGGCGGACGCTTTGACGCCGGTATGCTCTACTACCATCCGCAGATTTGGTGCAGCGATAACACGGACGCTGTGGAGCGTCTGGAAATCCAGTACGGCACCTCCTTCGGTTATCCGATCAGCGCCGTGGGCTCGCATGTGTCCGCCTGCCCGAACCATCAGACGGGACGCACCACCCCCTTCCACACACGCGGCGTTGTCGCCATGTCCGGCACCTTCGGCTATGAGCTGGATCTGAACAAGATCTCCGAAGAGGAAAAGGAGCAGGTGCGCGCGCAGGTCAAGCAGTATCACCGCCTGTATTCCCTGATCAACGATGGTGACTACTACCGCCTGCTCGATATGACGCAGCAGAAGGATCTTTCCGCATGGGAATTTGCCGCGGAGGACGGCAGCCGTGCCCTGCTGAACATCGTCTATGCGCATGTGCGCGCCAACTGCCCGCCGCCCATGCTGTATCTGCGCGGCCTGACGCCGGACGCCTGCTACCGTGTAACGGACGACACCGGCCGGGAGCTTGGTGTCTGGACGGGAGCGGTGCTGATGTATGCCGGTATGCGCGCCCCGATCCCGCAGGAAGCACGCGCTTACGGTCAGACAGATTACGCGGCCTTCCAGTTTGAACTGGAGCGCCTTTCCTGATTGGTTCCCCGGCTTCTTCGCGAAGCCGGGGAATTTTTTTCTTTGGGCCGTTGATCTTTTCGCTTTCGTCGTTTAAAATGGAAAAGAGACTGAATCTGGAGGTATGAGTCATGGCTGAAATTCAATCCTTCCGCGGCCTGCGGTATACGGCGAAGGCCGGTGACCCGCGCGCGTTGACCTGCCCGCCCTACGATATCATCAGCGAGGAGCAGCGGCAGGCGTATCTCGCGGAAAATCCCTGCAATGTGATCCGTCTGGAGCTGCCCAAGGGCGAGGACCCCTACAGCGAAGCGGGACACACGCTGCAAAGCTGGCTGGAGGACGGAATCCTCAAGCAGGATACCGAGCCCGCTTTGTACATCTACGAGGAAGAATTCACCGCTTACGGGCAGAAGAAAAAAGTCAAGGGCCTGATCTGCCGCGTGAAGCTGGAGGAATTCAGCAAGGGCATTGTTCTGCCGCATGAAGAAACGCTGAGCAAAGCCAAGGAGGATCGTTTCCGTCTGATGCAGGCCACATTCTGCAATTTCAGCCAGATCTATTCGCTTTACATGGACGAAGAGCACACCACGCTCAGCCGGATCGACCTGCTTTCCCGCGATACGCCCCGCTATGAGTTTGACGACGGCGAGGTGATTCACCGTCTGTGGGTTGTGAACGACAAAGCGGTGATCGGCGCCATCCAGGAGGATTTCCGCGATCGGAAGCTGTACATTGCGGACGGACATCACCGCTACGAAACGGCACTGAACTTCCGCAACTGGTGCCGCGAAGAGGGGCTTTCCCAGCCGGGAGACGATCCGGATTATGTGATGATGATGCTGGTGGACATGGAACACGATGGGCTGGTGGTCTTTCCGACACACCGCCTGATTCACGGGCTACCCAATTTTGACAGCATGGCCCTGCTGTCCGCCTGTGAGGATCTGTTCACTGTCACGCACTATGAGGGGCTTAACCGCATCCAGCCTGTTCTGGATCAGGAATACGCCGACGAGCACGCCGCGTTTGCTTTCTATTGCGGCGGCGAGGAATGGGATCTGCTGGTTCTCCGCGATCTGTCCGCGATGGATTATTTCCTGCCGGGCATGAGCGAGGCTTCCCGCCATCTCGACGTCACCATCTTACATACCCTCATTCTCGAAAAGCGCCTTGGCATTGATAAGGAGAATATGGCAAAACAGATCAATCTCTCCTACACCCGCGATTTCGATGAGGCGATTGCCTCTGTGCGCCGTGGGGAAAATCAGTGCGCTTTCCTGCTCAATCCCACCCGTGTGACCGAAATCCGCGACGTGGCGGCGGCAGGCGAAAAAATGCCGCAAAAATCCACCTATTTCTATCCGAAGCTGATCACCGGGCTTGTGATGAACAAGATGAATGTGGAGCGCTGAGACTCTCCACACAGAACAAAAGCGGCCGCCCAACGGGCGGCCGCTTTGCTTTATCAATAGTTTCGAACCATTTCCATGACGATCTGTTCCCAGCGAATCAGGTTCTGAACGTCGTAACCAACGGAGCTGATGTCCTTGAGCACCATATCAAAGCTGCATCCGTTCCGCTTGCAGGCGGAGAGGATACGGCCGATCTCCTTGCGCAGCGCGTCCTCGTCGAGATGACCGGAAACTGAAGCGGGATTGGGCTTGTTCGCAATCACATAGCGGTTGCCAATCACCTCCGCGGCATTGTCGATATCCGCCCATGGTGTGATGGAAATCTTGCGCAGATGCGGGATCTGTTCCAAAATATCAATCTTTTTGTCGAGCGGTTCACAGCAGCCGTAATAGACCAATCCAAACGGCTCCATGATTTTCTTCATATAAGCGATGTCAAATTCCTCGTGCATGTCCTTCGACACCGAAGCGAAAATCTGCGCCATGCCGCGCCCCCAGATCTGACTGCGCTTGACCGGTCCTCCGTCGTATTCACCGGGCAGCGTGCTGTTGAGCGCTGAAGTGCAATGGATTTGAAGCGGATCCATCTCAAACAGCCCAAGCTGTTCCAGCTGCTCATTCAAACTCTCATAATACTCCGCCATTTTTGACACGATGCGATGCGTATGCTCCGGGCGTTCCACCAAATCGATCAGAAGCGGCCTCCACATAAGCACGGGCAAGTGTTCTTAAAATCTGTACATCCTTTAACAAAAAGGGCACCTCATTTCTTTGAATATCAAATATACTTTATTCTGAATCTTTAATCTTTTATCCTTTCCCTGCTTTTCACACCAACCAAAGCACCTGTGCATATTCTGTTGGAAGAGGGAAAGGACGGAACCGCTAGACACGGCCTGTCCGGGCTACGGCCCTCCGCGCGTCAAACACGCGGAAACCCGACCAAACCACAACGGAAGGATGGTTTTTGGAGTGAAAGTGTATCAATGCTCTCCCGACTGTGGGAGAAACTGCTGCATTCCTCCCTGCTGCCCCATTCCCGGCCCGGTAGGTCCCACAGGCCCAACCGGCCCGACAGGGCCAACCGGACCGCAGGGACCCATGGGGCCCATGGGATTGATGGGACCGCAGGGTCCCGCTGGTGCTGCTGGAGCCGCGGGTCCTGCGGGAGCGACGGGTGCGACTGGTCCTACCGGTGCCACGGGCGCGACCGGTCCTGCCGGCGGCCCGGCTGGGCCCACCGGTGCAACAGGTGCGACCGGTGCCACAGGAAGCATTGGCCCAAGAGGCGCAACCGGCCCAGATGGAGCCACGGGCGCGACCGGTGCAACAGGTGCGACCGGCGTAACCGGCGCTACAGGTGCCACGGGCGCAACAGGTGCTGACGGCGCGACCGGCGCCACAGGTGCCACAGGTGCAACAGGCGCTACCGGTGCGACCGGTGCGGATGGTGCCACCGGTGCGACTGGCGCCACCGGCGCGGATGGTGCCACCGGCGCGGATGGTGCCACCGGCGCCACAGGCGCAATGGGTGCCACCGGTGCAACAGGAGCAACGGGTGCCGATGGTGCTACCGGCGCGACCGGCGCAATGGGTGCCACCGGTGCCACGGGCGCAACAGGTGCTACCGGCGCGACGGGCGCAACCGGCCCAGTGACGGTGGGAAGTGCCGTTACCAACCTCGCGACTCCGAACAGCGCCACAACAGAAGAAATTGCCACGACGCTGAACAGTTTGCTCGATTCTCTGCGCGCCGCGGGCATTATTTCCTCCTGATTTTGGGCGTTTTTCCCGCTGATATCTAAGAACGGTGCTTTCCCCGGCCGGCAGGGCCATGGGAAAGCACCGTTTTTCATTTAAAATTTGCACTCGGGAGCGTATCCGGCATCAGCGGTTAATACCCTATCATCGGAATGGATTCCGGCACACGGGAAACCGGAGGCTCTTCTCCGTTTTTCACGCGGTAAATCCTCTGCGAGCTTTCTTTTACCGCCTCCATCAGCTCAGGGTATGGCTGCATGCAGCAATCCACCAGGCCAATCTGATAGTTTTCTCCGTCAAAGCGTCCCAGACAGAACTGGTCGTTGTATTGGAACCAATGCGCTCCCACACAGTAAGGATGGGCAGCCGCCTGCTCCACATAATACCGCCACATGGCTGCGCGCTCCTCCTGATTCTTTACCCCCTTCAGTCCAGTGGCTGTGGGGCCGCGATCGAGCGCGCCGCTGTGGAATTCCCCGATCAGGATCGGCAGATCGACTCCGGCGTTCTTGACGAAATCCATTGCCTTCGTGGGATCAAACGCATAGCAGTTGAGGGAAAACACATCGAAATACTCCCAGCCCTGCATCATATCGAGGTTATTGGCCTGCGACCAGCGCAAACCAAGATTGAGATGGTTCGGATCCTGTTCCCGGCAGGCCAGAGACGGAACCCGGATATACTCAACAATCAGGCGGCGGGAGAATTCCCTCAGATCGGCAGCGGATTGGGGATACCGGTGAGAACAGTCCTCCAGCGGCTGTTCCAGAGCGTCAAAGCCTGTAAACGCCGTCCCCCAGCTCTGATTGAGCGCGTCGGCCGTTCCGTACTTTTCACGCAGGAAGGCGATCAGCTCTCTGCGGCAGAAGGTCTGCGCCGGATTGCGGAGCACCTCATCCGCCACACACAGATTTTCCACAAAGTTAAACTCGGGCTCATTGCGCAGAAAGTAGCCGATCAGCATCCGATCGTCCTTCCAGTCCGCGAGCTGGCGGGCATAGCGAAGCGAATTTTCCTGATACTCCGGTGAGAACACATCCGGAAAATCGCGGAAAATCAGAGTCTCTGTGATCGGGAAACCGGCAAGCTCCCGCACATACGGAATTTTGGACGGGGACTCCAGCCGCAGATCGGAAAAATTCCCGCGTGTATTCAGGCCATGGTTCATCAAAAGGCAATGCGCCAGCTCTTCCCATTTTGCTCTCCACGCACTGCCATACACAGGCTTGAGATTGACAGCCGGGAAATTTACCATCTTGAAATGATCGACCGGCATATACGCCGCCCTTCTCGAGCTGCCGGTGCGGAAAAATTCCGCATACTCCGGATCGTCCTGCGGCAGCCAGTCAAAGCACTTCTCAAAACCGTCAAAACGGCCGTCCTCTCCGGCATTGGTACAGCATGGGCCGAGGGAGAAGAAATCACACCCTGCCGGATCGGTGATATGCCATCTGCCGTCATCCGTCTTGCAGGTGGAGAAAAAGCCGGTTCCCTCTTTCAGTTTTCTGCCGCTATCTCCTCCCCACTCGTTCCATTCCGGGAAGGGATAAGCGGCCTTCCCTTCCTGCCCGTGGAGAGCGGCTTTGAGCTCTTCCAGAGAATGGATCTTTCCGGGCCATTCCTTGTCCTTCCACTGGCCGAATTCATCCACCAGCTTCTTCTCCGGCACGGGAAATTCCGTGGGGGCTTCATCCGTCGTATAAAAGCCGGAAAAGCGGACCTTCACATCGTGGAAAGCATCTTCCATTCCCAGCTCAAAGCACGCTACCTCCTCACGCCGGACACGCTGTCCATGCACAACCAGCTTGAGCGTTCCCGGTGTCCGGTTGGTAAAAATCGTGCGGTTATCCAGCAGATCCAAATCCAGACAGATCCTCGTGGCCAGATGGGGCAGCAGACCAAAACGCATGCCAATGCGCGGTTCCTGTTCCCCCTCCCGGTAGCAGCGGAACATCATAGCGGCGGAATGATCCTCAAGTATCTCCACCTCACCGACCAGATACCGCTCCTTCGTTTCCAGAAGCTGCGGGACAGTAATCCCGCCGCCCGCTGCGCCAAGAAGCACCGTGCAGCTGTTCTCCTCCACCTGGATCCGGTGGGCATCGCGTTCCTGTGAACGTCTCCAATCAATTTTCACTTTGTTTCCTCCCTTCACCCGCCGTGCGGGTATCCTCCCCAGTCTCCGGGGAACAGCTTCATTATAGGAATCCAAAAACAAAATGACAAGGCCCTGCTGAAAAAAAGCAGAAAAAATAGTGAGATCCATCAAACCGTTAAAGTGGTTCAATACTATAAAAAAGCGGGACAATAATGCAAGCATTCGAAAAAATTTTGATGTAAGATGAAGAAAAAAGCGGATCACCCGCATAACCGGAAAGGATCACAGACCATGAAACTGCAATACAACAAGGACACCTTTCTGCTTGACGGAAAGCCATTCCGCATTCTTTCAGGCGCCATTCACTATTTCCGCGTCCCAGAAGCCTATTGGGAGGATCGCCTGCGCAAGCTGCGGGCCTGCGGCTTCAACACCGTGGAAACCTACTGCTGCTGGAACCTGCATGAAAAGCAGGAGGGAAGCTTCGACTTCTCCGGGATGCTGAATATCCGCCGTTTCCTGGAAACGGCGCAGAATGTGGGCCTGTATGCCATTGTGCGCCCGGGACCATTCATCTGCGCGGAAATCGACAACGGCGGCCTTCCCTACTGGCTGAACCGCTTCCCCATGCGCCTGCGGTGCTCCGATCCGCTCTTTCTGGAAAAAACGCGGACATATTTTGCCCGGCTTTTTGAGGAGCTTCGTCCCATGCTGGCAGAACAGGGGGGAAATATCCTGGCCCTGCAAATCGAAAACGAGTACGGCAGCTATGGAAATGACGCGGACTACCTGCGTGCTTTGGCCGGCATGTACCAAGAAAACGGGGCTCAGTGCCTGTTTTTCACCTCAGACGGCCCAACCGACTTTATGCTGACCTCCGGCACGCTCCCCGAGTATCCGGCCACCTGCAATTTCGGCAGCCGGGGCGCGCGCGCCTGGGAGACGCTGCAAGCCCAGCATCCCGGCCAGCCCTTCCTCTGCACGGAATTCTGGGATGGCTGGTTTGATCACTGGGGCGAGCAGCACCACACCCGTTCCGCCGCCGACACCGTGGCCGCGATGGAAGAAATCCTTGACCAGAACAACGGGAACGGAAACATCAGCTTTTACATGTTTCACGGCGGAACCAACTTTGGTTTTACGGCAGGGGCCAACTTTGAGGAGGAATACCAGCCGACCGTGACAAGTTACGACTATGACGCGCCGCTGAGCGAATGCGGCGACATGACGGAAAAATATCATCAAATCCGCCAGGCGCTTGAAAAGCGCTACGGAAAGCAGGAAAACCTGCCGGAAGTGGAGAACTGCCGGAAAGCAGCCTACGGAACCGTTTCGCTGACGGAAAAAGCCGGACTGTTTGAAAATCTCGATGTTCTCTCCTCCCCTGTGCATTCCCCTCTCCCTCTGACAATGGACGAGCTGGGCCAGCCCTCCGGCTTTGTTCTCTACTCCACACAGCTGCGCGGCTCCTTTACAGGAGAGCACAAGCTTTCGCTCGACGGTCTGCACGACCGGGCGCTGATTTATGTGGACGGCGCTCTGCGCGGGATTCAGGAATCCTTCCGTCCTCGCCATGACGATGTTATTCTGTCGTTTGATCGCGAGCACGCACCCCGGCTGGATCTTCTCGTGGAAAACATGGGGCGCGTCAACTTTGGCCGTCACATTGGAGAGCACAAAGGGCTGACCGGCGTGCGTGTGGGACAGGTGCATCACAGCGGCTGGGACTGCCGCCCGCTCCCGCTTGATGATCTCTCCGGCCTGCGCTTTGCAGGAGCCGCTCCCGGACAGCCCACCTTTTACCGGGGCAGCTTTTCCATCCAGGACGAGCCATGCGACACCTTTGTACGGCTGGACGGCTTCACCAAGGGATGCGTGTTCATCAACGGCTTCCATCTGGGCCGCTACTGGAACGAGCAGGGTCCCCAGAAAACGCTGTATCTGCCCGCCCCGTTCCTGCGCCGTGGGGAAAACAGCCTGATCGTGCTGGAGCTGGAGGGAACAGACCGCGAATGGATCACCCTCACCGATCACCCTGATCTCGGATAAAGGAGCCTTGGAGCGATCCATGCACCAACCCACAAGAGGCGTATCTTGCCCTTTTTTCACCAAAATGTTATCATAATTGCAGCCATTTCTCATAGTAAGGGAGGAACTAACTGCATGAAGGAGTTTCGTGTGGCTCTGCTGCAGCTTCTGCCCACAGCAACGGCAGAGGGCAATCTGGAAAAGGGAAAGGAAGCCTGCCGGCGCGCCGCGCAGGCAGGGGCTGATCTGGCTCTGTTTCCCGAAATGTGGAGCAACGGCTACCGCGTGGAAAACCCGGAACAGCTTGCGGCGGAAGCCATCCGCGCGGACGGGGAATTTGTGACCGCTTTTTCCGATCTGGCACGCGAGCTTTCCATGGCGATCGGCATCACATTTCTGGAGGAGTATGAGCCCGCGCCCCGCAACGCCCTGCGTGTGTTTGACCGCACGGGAAAACTGGTGCTCTCCTATGCCAAATGCCACACCTGCGCGTTTGACAGGGAGCGCTTCCTCACACCCGGAAACGCCTTTCCTACCGCCGCGCTCGATACAGGACACGGAGAGGTACAGATCGGCGCGATGATCTGCTACGACCGCGAGTTCCCGGAAAGCGCGCGGCTTCTGATGCTGGGCGGGGCGGAAATTCTTCTGGTGCCGAACGCCTGCCCGATGGAAATCAACCGCATTTCCCAGCTTCGCGCCCGCGCTTACGAAAACATGGTGGGCATTGCCACCGTCAACTATCCCCATGGCCAGCCGGACTGCAACGGCCATTCCACCGCCTTTGACGGCATTGCCTACCGTGAGGGGGACCCTGCCAGCCGTGATACGCTGGTTTTGGAGGCAGGCGAAGCAGAAGGCGTATATCTTGCCTCCTTCCCTCTCGCGGAGCTTCGCGAATACCGTGCCCAAGAGGTTCACGGCAATGCATGGCGGCGTCCCGCGCTCTACGCACCTCTGCTGTCAACCGAAAAGCATCCCCCGTTCCTGCGGGACACACAATAAAAACAGGAATTTTCTGGTTTTCTGCAATTATTTTGCGGAGTGACTGGAACAAACGGGGAAAACATGGTAAAATGATGCTATATGAAGAGTTTCCCTGCCCGACAGGCGGAACCGTAAAGAATGGGAGGTATTATTCATGTTCAAAGCAACAGGGCGGCGGCTTCTGGCTGTGCTGCTGCCTCTGACGGCGCTTCTGTATCTCTTCGCCCCCGGAACGCCGGCCACAGCCGCAAACACCATCCCCACCGTAGTCTTCGTGGGTGAAGCCGACGTTTCAGCCGGCGGCTACTGGCGAAGCAGCGGTGTGGAGGGCAACCAGGACAATTACAACATTCGCTACGACGCGGCAAGCGGAACGCTGACCCTGCGCAACGCTGTAATTTCCGGCACCTCCTCCAACGCCGCGGAGCTGGCCTCTATCTACGCGAACGGTGATCTGAGGATTCAGCTGGAGGGCAACAGCGTTGTTTCCGGCTCTTCCCGCTCCGGATGGGACTGCTATGGCATTTACGCAGCCGGCAACATCACCGTATCTGGCAGCGGATATCTGCGGATCGCCTCCGGCTCCTCCAGCGGATACCTGAGCTGCGGTACTTTTGCACAGGGAAGCGTCCAGATCCAGGGCGCCACACTGGATACCTCCGGCGCCTCCTCCCTCAATGGAGAAAGCGTGGGCCTTTCCGCCGCACAGGGCCTGACCATTTCCAACGGCACCCTCAAAGCCATCAGCGGCACGGCCAACACCAGCCACGGTGTACGGCTTGAGGAAGGAGAACTCAATGTCTCCGGCGGTAAGGTGGAAGCCTCCGGCGGCAAAGCCTCTGACGGGGAAAGCGCCGGCATCCATGTTCAGTATGGCGTCACCCTGTCCAACGGCACGCTCTCCGCATGGGGCGGCCAGTCGGTCAGGGGCCGCAGCGCCGGCATCTGCACACACAACGGCGATGTCACCATCACCAACGGCACCCTTTCCGTCTCCGGCGGAACGGCCAAGGAGGAAAGCGATGGTTTCTATGTGGCCAGCGGTGAGTTCCTTCTGAAAAACGGAACGGTAAAAGCTTCCGCGGATCGTGCTGCCTCCAGCTTCGGCATTGCAGTTGCCAACGGCAGTATGACGATGGAGAAGGGAACTATAGAAGCAACGGGCGGTACCGCCACCCTGACAGCAAGCGCTGCCGTATACGCCAACGATTCGGTCGTCCTGAACGGAGGCAGCCTCAAAGCCTTTGGCGGATCGGCCACAAAGGGTGAGAGCTACGGTGTGCATGCACAGGACTCTGTCTCTGTAAACTCTGCGGATGCTTCTCTGGAAGCCTCTGCGGGAGATGCCGTGGATGCAAGCCGCGGTGTCTGTGCTTCCTCCGGCGGCGTTACCCTTCTCGGAGGCACTCTCAAAGCGTCCGGAGGCCACGTTACATCCCGTACGGGAGAAAGCTGCGGCGTCTGCACTCCCCAGGGAAGTGTGGAGATGGGAAATCTGCAAAGCACAAATACAAACAACAGCACAAAGGGAATCGCTGTGATGGAAGCCAGAGGCGGCGTATCCTCCGGCAACAGCTACGGTGTGCATGCTGCCTTTGATGTCATGGTTCGCGGCGGTACGCTCACCGCTACGAGCAGCAGCTCCTCCGGCAGCGCCGGCATTCACGCCTCCACGATTTCCCCCGGCTCCGGCAACGGCGGCGTTGTCTACACGGATAAGCTGATGGCCTCCACCGTGGGCGGCTTCCTGCTGTTCACAAACGGCAGAGGCTCTGTTGTGGGCTCCGTTGAGCTCTCGCAGGATCTGGATATCCCGTCCGGCTCCACGCTGAGCATTGCCAAGGACGGAATGCTGACGGTTGCGGATAATGTTTCCCTGACCATCAACGGTGGACTGGAAGTCAACAAGGGCGGTATTTTCGCCAGCGGCGGCAAAACTACCAACAATGGTCTGCTGACCAACAACGGTACCTTTGATATCCGCGCAAACACCACCTTCCTCAACAAGGGAACCATCAACAACACTGCCGATATGACAAACGACGGCGATATCACGAACGACACGGGAGCCACCATCTCGAACAGCGGCACGCTGATCAACAACGGCGCCATCGCGAACAACGGCTCCATCCTGGTGCGCTATGGCAGCGACTTCGACAACAATGGAACCGTGACCAACAACGGCTCCCTGAGCAACAGCGGAACCATCGACAACTCCGGTGTAATCAGCGGCACACTTCCGAGCGGCGGCGGCATCGTCAACGGCAACCGTCCGGGCGGCACTGCTCCTCAGGTATCCTTCATCAGCGATACCACCTCCGACGTGGCGATCAACAACTCTTACCAGTTCCGCATCACCTCCATGACGGGTGCTACCCCTGTTATGACGCTCAGCAACAATCATTTCCGTGTGGAACTGGCCTCTCAGAGCGGACGCGATTACTACTTCAAGGTATATGTCGTCACGCCCGGCCAGAGTGCAACTGTATATCTCAACGGCAAAAAGCTTGTCAACGTCACCACCGCACAGTCGGTGATCAGTGACACCACCTCTCCCTTCCAGGTGAAGAAGGGGGCCTCGTATCAGTTCCGCATTACGGCTGGCAGCATGCCGACCTTTGTGGCCGGTTCTCCGTCGTTCCGTGTGGAGTATGCGGGAAACAGCGGCAGCAACTATTTCTTCAAGGTGTATGCCATTGGTAATCCCGGAGACGCATGTGGGTTCTATGTCAACAAAGCGCCCACTCCTGTAGCAGTGGGAACTGTTTCCTAAAGCCTGACTGATACAAAACCAAGTCAAAAAAGCCCGTTCTGGTTTATTCCAGAACGGGCTTTTCGTTTCTTCCAAGTAATTTTTATTTTTTCCGGACCGCGTCCACCATTGTCAGACCGGTCTCATAATCCAGCTGACGTTCCTCATAATCATTTTCCGACTGGCGGGTATAGCCGGTATCGCTCCACGCCGCATCGGGAGCGTCCTTTCGCCACGGGCGGCGGCGCCAGTAGTAGCCGCGGAATGGATCACGCGTGCGGTTCATATTGTCCAGGATCGCGTCATGCAGGCGGCAGATCCGTTCATAGCAGGCCGGATCATCGATTCGGTTGACCATTTCCAGCGGATCCTCCTGCAAATCATAGAATTCGTCCTGAGACAGCAGGTTCAGGCTCAGCTTATACCGGCCGTCAAAAACAGCGCGCATCGGCTGGAAGCCGCCGAACCCGTCATGATCCACCTCATAGCGCCCGAACTCCATAAAACAGAACTCATTCACGCGCTCCTGCTCTCCGCGTGCCTGCGGCAACAGGCTTTTCCCGGCAAACACGGGAGGCTGCGGAATACCGAAGAGCTCAAACACCGCCGGGGCCAGATTGATATGCGAAACAGGGGCATCGCTGACCGAACCGGAGGCAATCCCCGGCCCTCTGATAAACAGCGGGACCCGCGTGATCTCATCATAAGCCGCTGGGCCCTTGCCGCTCAGGCAATGGGATTCGAGGAAATCTCCATGGTCCGAGGTATAGATGACCACGGCATCCTCACCCACATACGTATCCACCGCGTCAAGCACGCGGCCAATCTGAGCATCCACAAAGGAATTGCAGCCGAAATAGTAGGGCGCCTTGATCCGTACCGCGCTTCTGTCCTTTTCCTGTCTTCCGCCCGCCCAGACCTTTTGGTAATCCGGCTTTCCCTCCAGCGTATCCTCTACATTCCTGGAACGGGGGAACTCAAAATCGCGGTACTGCTCCCAATATTCCCGCGGGCAGAGATAGGGACCATGCGGCTCATCGTAGGATACGCACAAAAGGAAATTTTCCTCCTGGCCATGCTCCTGCAAAAAGCGCACGGCCCGGTCCGAACAACGGAAGGCATAGGTAAAGGAAGGGGAAATCTCCGTCGTCTCCATGGTGGAGGTGCGCCTGGAAGCCACCCGCTCCTCAGGCGTCAGCTCTTCGAGATAATTGCGCATATCGTACCAGTATTCCGGATCCCAGCCATCCGGACAGTGCCCCAGCCCGAAATAATCGCCGCCATCCAGATGCCATTTCCCGATATAGGCAGTGTGAACTCCATGATCCTGCAAACGCTGGCCGATGGTGTGCACATCAGCGGAAAGCGCGGAGGAATTGGTCCAGCTGTTGCACGAATGGGGATACAAGCCTGTGAACAGAGCACAGCGCGCCGGCTGGCAGACCGGTTGGGTGGTGTATGCCCGCGAAAAACGCATGCCCTGCGACGCCAGACGATCCAGGCACGGGGTTTTCAGGCCTGTGGGAACATTGGCATTTACCATATCATACCGCTGAGAATCTGTCATGATAAAAATAACCTTTGCCATGCTTTTCCTTCTTTCTTTTCTTTTTCCGCCAGAGCAGAAAGAATTTCCGTAAAATGACTCCGATCGAGCCGCTTTTCTCTAAGGATAGCATAATAAAAAATTTTCCACAATACAATTTTTTTCATTTCTTTTATGAATAAAAAATGAACTCTTGATCCTTTTTTTGCTATACAGCTCTTGATCTTTTTTTGTAATTGT
>HHCFC01400__coassemble_1623_pt1 | contig 19159 bp, 17 predicted proteins | sample HHCFC01400__metabat2_high_PE_024 | metagenome-assembled genome bin HHCFC01400
GGAAATTGTGTGAATTTGGACGATTCTCACAGGAAAATTCTCCGATTTGGCTTTTTTGATTGAAAATATCGGGCAACCGTAGTATAATTCAATACATTAAAGCGAAGCTTGACTACATTGCGGATGGTTCGCGGCCAGCGGACATTTTCGCACCAGGAGGGTATGATGACCATGAAAAAACGTATTCTCGCGGCTTTGATGGCGCTTGCCATGCTTGGCGCCTTCTCCGGCTGCTCCAACACGGGCAACGGCGGCTCGGCTTCCGGCGGCAGCGACTCCGACACCATCCGGATCGGCGGCCTCGCTCCCCTCACCGGCGATGCAGCCAGCTACGGCGTAGCGGTGAACAACGGCATCCAGATGGCTGTGGAGGACATCAACGCCAACGGCGGCATTGACGGCAAACAGATCAAATACATCTATTACGACGAAAAGGGCGACACAACCGAAGCGACAAACGCCTATAATAAGCTGGTGCAGGACGATAAGGTGGTAGCCATCATCGGCGACGTAACCACGAAGCCCACACTGGCTGTGGCGCAGACCTCCCAGCAGGACAACATCCCTATCATTACCGCCACCGCCACCGCGGCTGAGGTAACGCTGACCGGCCCCAACATTTTCCGTGCCTGCTTCACCGATCCGTTCCAGGGAGAGCTGATGGCCTCCTATGCCTCGGAGAAGCTTGGGGCCACAAAAGTGGCTGTCCTCTCCGATATGGCGGACGACTACTCCTCCGGCATCGCGGAGGCCTTTGTGGCCAAGGCCAAAGAGCTGGGCATGGAGGTTGTCGCGGATGAAAAATACCAGGACGGCGATGTGGACTTCAAGAGCCAGCTGACCAACATCAAGGGCCAGAATCCGGACGTTCTCTTCCTGCCGGTCTATTATGAGGATCTCCGCCTGATCTCGGCACAGGCCAAGGAAGTGGGCGTGACAGCCCAGCTCTGCGGCGCGGACGGCTGGGACTCCGTTCTCACAGATAACTTTGATTCGAGCGTGCTCAACGGCGGCGTATTTTGCAGCCAGTACAGCACGGAAAGCACCGACGAGCGCGTGCAGAACTTCATCTCCACCTACAAGGAGAAATATGAGATGGATCCGAATATGTTCGCTGTTCTTGCCTATGACGCCACCAACATGATGGCACAGGCAATTTCCGACGCGGGCAGCACGGATTCCCAGGCTATCATTGACGCAATGGCGGCGCTGGAATACGACGGCCTGACCGGTCACATGACCTTCGATGCGGATCGCAATCCGCAGAAGTCCGCTGTGATTGTCTCCATTCAGGACGACACGTACAAATTTGTTGAAAACTACGATCCGGAGGCATAACGCCGGATTGTCTGAAATTGAATTTCATGCGCCCATGCGGCGCGTGCTCAAAAGGGGATGATTTCGATCACCCCCTTTTGGATTATCTTGAGGCAGGAGGGTCAGGGATGGATTTTCTCACACAGATCATCAACGGCCTGGGCCAGGGCAGCATTTACGCGCTTGTGGCGCTCGGCTACAGCATGGTCTACGGTATCACCCAGCTTATCAACTTTGCGCACGGCGACATCATCATGGTGGGCGCCTACACCACCTATGTGATGCTCATTATGGCCGGGACGCCGCTCTGGGCCGCGATTCTCGCGGCTGTCCTGTTTTGTGCGGTGGTCGGCGTCATCATCGAACAGGTGGCCTACCAGCGTCTGCTCAACAAAAATGCTCCCCGTATCTCCCTGCTGATCACGGCGATCGGCGTCAGCATGCTGCTGCAAAACCTGTATCAGCTTATTTTCAAATCCGACGCCAAATCCGTTTCCAATGTTCTGCCGAGCTTTCCAATCCCGGTGGGACCGCTGGAAATCAGCAGCGTCACGCTGATTACCATTGTGACCTCCGTTCTGGTGATGCTCCTGCTTCAAATTCTTGTCAAGAAAACGAGAATCGGCAAGGCTATGCGCGCCACCAGTGAGGACGCGGGCGCGGCTAAGCTGATGGGTATCAGCTCCCGCAATACGATTGCGTTCACCTTCGCTATCGGCTCCGGCCTTGCGGCGATCGGAGCGGTGCTGTACTGCGGCGCTTATCCGCAGATCACCCCGTATATGGGAAGCATGCTCGGCCTGAAGGCTTTTGTCGCGGCGGTGCTCGGCGGAATCGGCAGCATCCCCGGCGCAATGATCGGCGGCATCCTGATCGGCGTGGCGGAAAGCCTGACGAAAGCTCTTGGATGGTCGCAAATCACCGACGCTGTCGTGTTTGGTATTCTGATTCTGGTGCTTCTGGTCAAGCCCGCCGGGCTTTTGGGCCGGAACATCAAGGAAAAGGTGTAAGGAGGTGCGCTGGCTGTGACTAAATCAAAGAAAACGGGGCGAATCCCCAAAAGCAAGCTTCTCTCCTATGCCGTCAACGCCGGGCTTCTCCTGGTGTTCTATTTCCTGTTTTTCGCCCTGATTGCGAACGGTACCATCAATCGTTACTCCTCCGGCATTATGACCACGATGTTCATCAACATTATCCTGACCGTCAGCCTGAACCTGGTCAGCGGATTTCTGGGCCAGCTGGTGCTCGGCCACGCGGGCTTCATGAGCGTGGGCGCTTATACGGCGGCTCTGTTCACCCTTTACTCAGGCCTGCCGATCACGATCGCTTTCCCCATCTCGATTGTCCTCGCGGGCGTGATGGCCGCTGTGTTCGGCGTGATCATCGGTGTGCCTGCCCTGCGCCTGCGCGGCGATTATCTGGCTATCATCACACTGGGCTTCGGTGAGATTATCCGCGTGATCATCCTCGCGTGTGACTTCACCGGCGGCGCCAAGGGACTGCGCGGCATCCCAACAATCCTTCCCAAGGGCAGCGACGCTACCTCCCTCGCTCTGGCCAAATACTCCTATGTTTTCTGGCTTGCCGTCATCACTGTGGTGGTGATCTGGGCGTTTGTCCGTTCCCGTCACGGCCGAGCTGTGATCGCCATCCGGGAGGATGAGATCGCGGCGGAAGCCTCCTGCATTCACACCACCTACTATAAGCTGTTCGCCTTCGTGATGGCAGCATTTTTCGCAGGAGTCGCCGGTTCTGTATACGCCCATCACATTGGCGTGCTGGATCCGGGCAAATTTAACTTTGACTACTCCGTTGAAATCCTGCTGATGGCTGTTCTGGGCGGTCTCGGCTCTATCACAGGCTCCATTATCGCGGCAGTCGCGCTGACCATCCTGCCGGAGTTCCTGCGCGGCTTCGAGGACTACCGGATGCTGATTTACGCGGTGATCCTCATCATCGTGATGCTGTTCAAACCGTCCGGCCTGATGGGGCAGCGGGAGTTTTCACTGTCCGGTCTGGCCGCACGCCTGACGGCCAAAAAGAGAAAGGGGGAATAAGCCATGGCAGTTTTGGAAGCAGAAAACCTCAGCATTGTGTTTGGTGGCCTCCATGCTGTGGATGACGTCCATTTCTCTCTGGAAAAGGAACAAATCATGGGCCTGATCGGCCCGAACGGCGCGGGAAAAACGACGGTATTCAACCTTCTCACCGGTGTGTACACTCCCACCACCGGACAGATCAAGCTGGAAGGCCAAAGCATCCTCGGCAAAAAAACGCACCAGATCACCCGCATGGGGATCGCGCGTACCTTCCAGAATATCCGCCTGTTCAAAGACATGACGGTGCTGGACAATGTGCGTGTCGCCATGAACCAGAAAATGAAATATTCCGCTGCCGCCGGGATTTTCAGTCTTCCGTCCTACTGGCGGGAAGAAGCGGAGGTGGAGGAAAAGGCTTTGGAGCTCCTGAGCGTGTTCCATCTGGAGGATCATGCGTCGGATCGGGCCAAGAATCTTCCCTATGGCCAGCAGCGCAAGCTGGAAATCGCCCGCGCTCTCGCGGCGGAGCCCAAGGTGCTCCTTCTCGACGAGCCTGCCGCCGGCATGAACCCGACGGAGACGGCAGAACTGATGGAGACTATTGAGCTGATCCGCTCCCGCTTTCACATCTCCATTCTCCTGATCGAGCACGACATGAGCTTTGTCATGGAAATCTGCGAGCATCTGGTGGTGCTCGATTACGGCCGTATCATTGCTTCGGGCTCTCCCGAGGAGATCCGCTCGAATCCAAAGGTCATTGCTGCGTATCTGGGAGGTGAGTGAGATGAAGGGAGAAAATGTGATGCTTGCCGTAAAGGATCTGGAAGTCTATTACGGCTCGATCCACGCCATCAAAAAAATCAGCTTTGAGGTGCGGGAAGGAGAGATCGTCACACTGATCGGCGCGAACGGCGCGGGAAAAACCACGACCCTTCACGCGATCAGCGGTTTGATCAAAGCGCGCTCCGGCGAGATCAATTTCTGCGGAAACAATCTGCGTTCCATGGAAGCACACAAGCTCATCCGTCTCGGTCTGGCACAGGTGCCGGAAGGGCGGCGTATTTTCGCCAGCATGACGGTGCAGGAAAACCTGGAAATGGGAGCGTACGTCCGCCGCGACCGGGAGCAGATCCAACAGGATTATGAGCGTGTGTTTGAGCGCCTTCCCCGTCTCAAGGAGCGCCGCCGCCAAATTGCCGGTACACTCTCCGGCGGCGAGCAGCAGATGCTTGCCATTGGCCGCGCGCTGATGTCCAACCCGAAGATGCTCCTTCTTGACGAGCCTTCGATGGGCCTCTCCCCTCTTCTCGTCAGCGAGATTTTCAAAATCATCCGCGACGTGAACGAATCCGGAATGACGGTTCTCCTGGTGGAACAGAACGCGAAGCAGGCTCTTGAGATTGCGGATCGCGCTTATGTGCTGGAAACCGGAACCATCTCCATGTCCGGCGACGCTTCGGAGCTGGCCGCCGATGAAAAGGTACGTGCGGCTTATCTGGGCGGCGCTCAATAAAAATACGAGAAAACAAATAGGGTGGATTGCCAAAATGGTAATCCACCCTGTTTTATGCCAAACTGCGATCCAGAGCACGCACCCAGTCTTCCAGAGAAAGCTCCGCTTCGGGGGAAGTCTGGTAAAAGGAGGCGTGAATCATCTGGTTTCCATGAACCAGAACCACGGTAGGAAAGACAGCGGTATATGCATTGGCGTAATCTGCTTGCAGGGAATCCGGGAGAGAAAGCGGCTGGTAATATTTTTGATTTCTCCGCCAGTCGTACGATTCGTATTCCCGCGCCAGTTCACGCGCCATCCATGGCGCAGCCGTCTCATAATAATCCACCGTCAGCCCGCCGGACACGGTACGGCCATCCGCCAAACGCAGGGAGCCACTCTGGTGGACAGAGAGAATCTGTGGAGCCAGCCAGTCGGTATGACGCTCTACCGTGCTTTCCAGCGGTCCGCCGGTTTTCGGTTTCCACTGCGCATCCGGAACGAAATCCTCCATGGTGGCAAAGGGAAGCGTTTCCTCATAATCCTCCAACGGCTGTGTAAAATCGCCGTGTGCATCCGCATTCCATAAGGCAAGCAGGCAGCCGAAAAAAGTACAGAGCAGGAGTAAATAGGCCGCCAGCGAGCAGTGATAGCGCCGGGCACGCGTCTGCCAGTTCTTGTGATGATTCAAAGGCTGCCCGGCTCGCAGGCGCTTCCACAGACGGTGCAGCTGCACCGCGGAGGCCGCCGAACTGCCGATGCTCCACACCACCAGCACATTTCCCAGCAGGGAAACGGGCGTTCCGAGAGTAAGAAAAACGGCAAGCGGCATCCAGTTTCCCAGAATCAGAGGGTACAGAACAAGCCACAGCAGGAAGGACACCAAGCTTCCCACCGCGCGGCGCCGGATCTGGTTCATGGAGATCGCCTGTACACGCGGGTCGGTATGCAGCTCCACCTGCTCAGCATCTTCACAGGCATACAGATAAAAATCGCCGCGGCACGCCACAAAATGCCAGCCATACTCCTCACTGAGCGAACGGGCTTCCTCATCGGGACCCGTATTGTCATCAAACACTCTTTTTTGAGGAGCTGCTTCGACACGGTAACGAATCCGGCGCGGTTCACCACACACAAAGCAGGCAAAGCCCGCAAAAAAACCGTCCTCATCTAGGATCAGTCCCTGTGCGGCCATGCTTTGCAGCCAGCTCTCCGTCGCCTCCACATCATACCCCGGACAGGGCGGGAACCGCCAGGTGCGGCGCGGCTCCTGTGTCTTGCTGCTCATCTCTTCTCCTCCCTTCGCTCTCTGCGTCTGCTACGCAGCGGCGCAGACGCTCCACTTCGCTCTGATACGCCTCCTCTCCCTTCTTCGTGATGGAATAGGTGCGTTTTCGTCCATCAGAAGCGATCTCCCGGATGTAGCCTTCCTTCTCAAACTTTGCAAGAACGGTATACAGGGTAGCTGGACCAAGCCGCAGAAGCCCCTGTGTTTTCTGTTCGATGAAAGCAGCCGCATCAATCCCGCACATAGGTCCACGGCGCAAAGCCATCAGCACATAAAACATGGACTCTGTTAAGCTTTCCAGCGCTTTCTTTGGCATGAAATTTTTCCTCCCATCAATATCGTTTCATGATATCATCTAACGATATTATAAATTTGCAGACACCCTTTGTCAAGCTTCCCGCAGCGCAAAGATTTGTTGTTTATCATTCTGTGCCTTTACGGAATTTTGAGAGGTTTTGGTTTGACAGCCAGGGCAATCAACGGCTAAAATGAATGTATCTATAAACCATTTCATTCGGCGTCCCTCTTACACTATCACCAATGCTTCGCGATGGCAGCGGTACCGAACGTAAGCACCGCAAAGCTGGCAAACACAACAACAGGAGGAAACAACCATGAACGAAATCACACTGGGCCGCACCGGCCTGAAGGCCCCCCAAATCGGATTGGGCTGCATGCGCATTGCCGGCATGGAGCTTTCTCAGGGAGAAAAGCTTATTCGCACCGCGATGGAAAACGGCATCCACTTCTTTGACCATGCCGACATCTACGGCGGCGGAGAGTGCGAGAGCTTTTTCGCCAAGGCATGCGGAATGAACAGTTCCCTGCGCGAGAAAATGATTTTGCAGACCAAATGCTCCATCCGCCCCGGCTGCTTTGATTTTTCAAAAGAACACATTCTCAAAAGCGTGGACGGCAGTTTGAGCCGCCTGCATACAGACTATGTGGACTTTCTGCTTCTTCACCGCCCGGATGCTCTTATGGAACCGGAGGAAGTCGCGGAAGTCTTCCGGGTTCTGAAGGAATCCGGCAAGGTCCGCTATTTCGGCGTCAGCAACCAGAACCCCGGGCAAATGGCGCTCCTGAACAAATATTGTGACAACGCCATCCAGGTCAACCAGCTTCAGTTCAGCATTGCCCACTGTGGTATGATCGACGCGGGACTCAATGTCAACATGGACAATCATGAAGGCGTGGTGCGCGACAGCGGCGTACTGGAATACTGCCGCCTGCATGACATCACCATCCAGGCATGGTCGCCGTTCCAGTACGGCATGTTCGAGGGCGTGTTCCTGGGAAACACCGAGAAATACGCAAAGCTCAATGAGGTCATCGATCGCCTTGCAGCGAAATACGGCGTGAGCAACTCCGCGATTGCCGTGGCATGGATTTCCCGTCACCCGGCGAAAATCCAGACCATTGTGGGAACCACCAATCCCGAGCGCCTTGCCGGCATCTGCGTTTCCTGCTCTGTGACGCTCACCCGGGAAGAGTGGTACGAGCTGTATCTGGCCGCTGGAAAGAAACTGCCATAAAAAAGCAGCGATGCTTCTCCCGCCCTGCGGCGGCGGAAAGCATCGCTGCTTTTTTACTTATTTGAGAAATGTTTTATAATCCGCGTAATTATCCGCGAGCAGACGCGGTGTGTCAAGACCGTAGGGACAATGATTCGCGCAGTGGTTGCAATGGATGCAGTTTTCCACGCGCTGCATTTTCTCCTGATTGTCCTCGCTCAGCCAGCCCTGCGTCGGAGAACGGCGCAGCAGCAGGGACATGCGCGCCGCCGTCGGGATATCGATCCCAGCGGGACACGGCAGGCAATAACCGCAGCCACGGCAGAAATTGCCCGCCAGCTCCTGGCGGTCGTGTGCAATGACGGCGGAAAGCTCCGGCGTCATAACAGGCGGATTCGAGACATAGGACAGGAATTCCCGCAGCTCGCTCTCCCGCTGGACACCCCAGATCGGCAGCACGTTCTCATACTGCGCGAGATACGCATAGGCGGCGGCAGAATTGGTGATAAGGCCGCCCGAGAGCGCCTTCATTGCCACAAAGCCGACATTCTTTTCCGCGCAGAGACGCACCAGCTCCTCCTCTTTCGGATCCGCCAGATAGCTGAACGGGAATTGCAGCAGATCGTAAAGGCCCGATTCCACTGCTTCACGCGCCACAGCCAGACGATGGTTTGTTATTGCGATATGGCGGATTTTTCCCTGCTTTTTCGCTTCCAGCATGGCCTCATACAGTCCGCTTCCATCACCGGGCTTTGGACAGAAGGGCGGATTGTGGAACTGGTACACATCAATATAATCTGTGCGCAGCAGGCGGAGACTTGTCTCCAGATCCTTCCAGAAGCCTTCCGCCGTCTGAGACGGTGTTATAGTCGCCAGGAAAAGCTCCGCGCGCTTCCCTCCGCCGAAGGCTGCACCCAGCTTTTCCTCACTGTCCGTATAGCTGCGGGCCGTATCAAAATACCGGATTCCGCCGTCAAACGCCTGGTGCAGCAAGCGCACCGCTTCCTCCTGTGTGATCCGCTGGATCGGCAGCGCACCGAAGCCGTTTTTCTCCACCCGGATGCCCGTTTTCCCCAACAAAACAGATACCATGTTTATTTCCTCCCTTTTGCTCACGAGGTTTTACTCCCCCTCCCCGCCGCGTGTTCGGCGGCGGTAGGCCAGGTATTCCTCCAGAATCACAACAGCGGCCACTGCGTCGACCACTGCTTTTCGCTTTTTGCCGCGTGTATTGGTATCATTCAGATAGCTGTGCGCCGTCACAGTCGTCAGGCGCTCATCGCGCAGAGCAACGGGCAGGCCGGTCAGCGCTTCCAGCGCGGCGGCAAACTCCCGTGCGCCCTGGGCGCTCTCGCCTTCGCTGCCGTCCATGTTGCGCGGCAGACCGACCACGATCTCGCCTACGGCAAGCGCTTTCGCTTTGTCCGCCACAGCCTGCGCCAGCTTTTCCCGGTTGTACTGAGTGATCACCTCGACCGGGCTCGCGAGGATCTCTCCCTCGTCGCACACAGCAAGACCTGTGCGGGCCTTCCCCAAATCCACTGCCAATATCTTCATTTTCTCCACCAATCCTGTTTGGCCAGCGTTGAGGTTTCCGGCGTCAGGTGCGACGCGTCGTTCAGCAGCACAATGCGGGCCTGGTCGTCGTCGGTAAATTCCAGCACGCTGATCCCCGTATTGTCTGACCAGGGCGTTTCGTTCAGATGGTCGATTGAACCGTGCAGCAAACGGCAGATCAGGTTGCGGATGGCGCAGCCGTGCGAGACGACGCAAACTGTCTGCCCGCGATGGTCGTGCACCACTGACAGGATGCCGCGCCAGATCCGCTCGTACACCTGCCGCATTGTCTCCCCGTGCGGAGCCTCAAAATTTGCGGGCTCGCGATACCAGCGCTCATTCTGTTCCGGGAAACGCACCGGCAGCTCGTCCCACAGCGTTCCGTTGTAATCGCCGCCGTCGATCTCGATCAAATCCTCATACGTCTCCACCGGGAGATGATGAAAACGGTTGACCGCTTCCGCCGTCTGGCGCGCCCGGAGAAGCGGGCTGCTCACCATAGCGTCCAGCTTCGTGTTGCGCAGGCGCAGACTCAGCAGATCCAACTGCTTTTTGCCGTTTTCGCTGACTCCGCAGTCAATCCGGCCCTGGAAAATCAGCTGATCATTTCCCACAGATTCACTGTGTCGGATCAAAATCACCCTTGTCTTACGTCCAAACAAACGGCGGAACACGGCCAGAGCCTGCGTTTCATCAAAACCGCCGAAAACGTTCGCGTAATTTTTCACGCCCGTCAGCCGTTCCCGCAGGCCTAGAATCTCCTCCTCCGTCATCGGGACGCCGGAGCAATCCGCCAACGCGAGAAAGACTTCCTCAAATTTCTCTCTGGAAATACCGAGGAGACGAAGCAGCTTCTCCGCATGCTCCGCTTTGCGCTCCAACGAGAGATCCAGCAAAGACGGGGCAAACACCGCACAAGCTCTTCCATGGGGAATGTGAAACCGTTCCGTCAGCACATAACCGAGCGGATGCGGGTAAGCTGTTCCAAGGGCATTGAGCACAAAACCAGCTTGCAGCGACGCGGTATAGAGTGCTTCATGGCTCTCTTCCGTCAGCTCCTCCCCCTCATACAGAGCAAGGAGGCGTTCCCACAGGACGGGCAGGCAGCTCTCCGCGAGAGCGGCGGACATCGCGCCGCAATGCGGGGAAAGGTAGCCTTCCATCGCATGGCAGAACGCGTCAAGCCCCGTGGAAATCGTCTCCGCGCGGCTCATGGTGAAGGTATATTTCGGATCGCCGAAGGCAAAAACGGCGTAGAGATCGTCTCCCTTGCAGGAGCGCTTGCGGCCCGTGCGATCCGTCAGAACGGAAACGGCGCTCACCTCGCTGCCCGTCCCGCTCGTCGTGCCGACCAGAACAATCGGCAGCGCGCGGTTTCGGGGCGTGCTGGTGTAAAGGGCCTCCCCCTCCATGCCGGGATTCGCGGCCAGCACAGCCACAGCTTTGGCCGCGTCCATTGGCGAGCCGCCGCCGATCCCCACCACAAATTCCGCGCCAAACTCCGCGCACATCCGCGCGGCTTGCTCGCAGTCGCTCAAAAGCGGGTTTTCCCCGATCCCGTCAAACACGCGCCACGCAATCCCCACGGCATCCAGGGCGGCAGTGACATCCGCCTGCGCCCCGCTCTTCACCGCGGAGGAACGCCCCGTCACAAGCAGACAGCGCTTTCCCAGCGGCGCAAACCGCTGGGCGTTCCGACAGACAGCATCCCGCCCGCCAAGCAGGCGGACGGGAAGATAAAACTGATCCTCCAACAAGATCAAAAGCCTCCTTTTCCCGCGCTTACCACGGGCGGATCCCGCCGGTCAGCTCTGTGACGGAAGCAAGCTTCTCCTCGTCCAGATACCGGTTCAACCCCTCCAAAATCTTGACGGGAGCATACGGATCCGTAAACAGAACCGTGCCGATTTGCAGCGCCGAAGCACCCGCAAGCAGCATTTCCACCGCGTCCTGCCAAGTAGCGATGCCGCCCAGACCCACAACCGGAATCTTCACCCGCTGGGACGCCTGCCAGACCATGCGCACCGCGACGGGGAACACCGCCGGGCCGCTCAGGCCGCCGGTGTTGTTGCGGATGATGGGGCGGCGCGTGCGGATGTCAATGCGCATTCCTGTCAGCGTATTAATGAGGGAAATCGCGTCGGCTCCGGCCGCTTCCGCCGCCGCCGCGATCTCTCCGATATCCGACACGTTCGGGGAAAGCTTGACCATCAGCGGCTTTGTGCAATGCTTGCGGACCGCCGCCGTGATGGCTCCCACGCCTTCGCAGGAGGTGCCGAACTGCACGCCGCCCTGTTTGACGTTCGGGCAGGAAATATTCATCTCAATCATATCCACGTCGGAGTTGGAAAGCTTCTCCGCCATGGCGCAGTAATCCTCCGATGTGTTGCCCGCAATGTTCGCAATCACCGCCGTGCCCTGCTGCCGCAGCCATGGAAGATCCTCCCGGATGAAATGATCCACGCCGGGGTTTTGCAGGCCGACGGCGTTGAGCATGCCCGAGGGCGTCTCCGCAATGCGCGGAGGCGGGTTGCCGGGACGCTCCTGTAAGGTAATCCCCTTGCAGGAAATGCCGCCCAGCGTGGACAGCGGGTAAAATTCCGCGTACTCGCGTCCGAAACCGAACGTGCCGGAGGCCGCGATCAGGGGATTGGCCAGCTCCACGCCGGCAATGTTGACTTTTAAATCCGCCATTTTCGCTCCTCCTCTCAGTCAAACGCAACCAAACGCGCATCAAACACGGGGCCGTCCTTGCACACATGACCGTGCCGCCAGCCGCCGTCCTCTGTTTTCAGCTTACAGGCGCAGCCAAGGCACGCGCCTATCCCGCAGGCCATGCGCTGTTCCAGAGAAATCTGGCACTCAATGCCGCGCTTTTCGGCCTCCGCCGCCAGCGCGCGCAGCATCGGGGTGGGGCCGCAGGCGAAAATAGCCTCGCAATCCTCCGGCAGACACTCCGTCACCAGGCCGTAATGGCCTGCGGAACCGTCGTCCGTTGCAAGAATGACCTGGTTGCCGTTCTTTTCGAAATCCTCCTGGAGAATCACCGCGTCCTTGTTCCGGAAGCCTGTCACCACCGTGGCGTTTTGCCCGAAAGGCTTTGCCGCCGCGACAAGCGGGGGAACGCCAATGCCGCCGCCGACAAAGCAGACCTTGCGGGTGGTATCCCCGAGAGCAAAGCCATGGCCGAGCGGAGCGAGGATATCCCAGCTGTCGCCTTCCTTCGTCTGCGCGAGAATGGCCGTACCCTCCCCGCGAATCTGGAATACAAAGCGCAGCCGATCCTCCTCGATCGCACAGATCGAAATCGGGCGGCGCAGCGTCTTGCCCGGAACAAAAATCTGCGCAAACTGACCCGGCACGGCGGCGCGGGCCAGCTCCCCGGCCTCCACCCACGCGCTGAACACATCGGCGGTCAGCTGCTCAAAGCGAACCACACGGCATTGCCGTACATCGTATTGCTTCACGCGGCACCTCACTCCGGCAGGCGGATTTCGCCCACCTCGCTCATGATATCGTCACGCATCCGCACAGCCTCCGCGGCAGCAGCCTTCGCGTAATCCTCGGGCGCGGCGTCCGTCTTTTTCCAGGCGCAGAGGATGGAACGCGAAGCATTCACGATCGCGCCCAGGCCGTTTTTATCAAAGCCGGGTGCCACGTCCTTCGCGCCGCCGCCCTGCGCGCCATAGCCCGGCACAAGGAAGAAGGTGGAGGGCATGGCCGCGCGCAGCTCGCCGAGCTGGGCCGGATATGTCGCGCCGACAACGGCTCCCACGCCGGAATAACCGTACTTTCCGGGAAGAGAGGTTCCCCATTTTTCACAGAAGGCTCCCATAGCGCGATAGACCGTTTCGCCGCTTTCCAGCTTTTGATCCTGAAGCTCTCCGGAGGAGGGGTTTGACGTCTTGACGAGAACGAAAATTCCCTTGTCCTGCGCGGCGCAAACCTTCAAAAGCGGATCAATGCCGTCGGTGCCCAGGTACCCATTGACCGTCAGGCTGTCGGCTCCAAACGCTTCCACCAGCTTATCCTCCACAGCCGTCAGGCCGAGATGCGCGGTTGCGTAAGCCTCCATGGTCGCGCCGATGTCGTTGCGCTTGCCGTCCAGAATGACATACATGCCCTTTTCCTGCGCATAGCAGATGGTTTCGTGCAGCGTGCGCACACCCTGCCAGCCATACATTTCATAGTAGGCCGCCTGGGGCTTGACCGCCGGGACAATCCCGCACAGCGCGTCAATCAGACCTTTGTTGTACGCGAGAATCGCGGCCGCCGCGCCCTCTAGCGTCTGGCCGTGCGCCGCATAGGCTTCCTCCTTGAGATAGGCCGGGATATAATCCAGCTTGGGATCCAGCCCTGCCACCGTCGGGTTTTGCAGCGCGGCAATCTTTTCGATCATCTTGTTCAGAGACATCTGTGATACCCTCCATCCTGTTTTCTTGCCATATGGTTCTATCTTGGATCCCCGTCGGGGAAATTCCATTTTTCCGGTGCTTTACACACCCTCACGCCAAACAAAGCGGCCGCCGCAGATGGTAGCTTTCACGCGGCCTGTCAGCTCCCTGCCCTTGAACACCGCGTTGCGGCTCTTTCCGTGCAGAGAATCCGGGTCGACCGTCCAGACTTCATCCGGGTCAAACACCACCACATCGGCGGGCGCGCCCTCCGCAAGCGTTCCCGCGTGCAGGCCAAGCAGGCGCGCGGGGGATGTGCTCATCAAACGGATCAGCTCCGTCATCGTCAGCAAACCGGGCTTGACCAGGAAGGTAATTCCCGCCGCCAGCGAGGTTTCCATCCCGATGCTGCCGTTCGGCGCTTTCGCAAAATCCGCCTTCTCCTGCGGCGTGTGCGGCGCATGGTCCGTCGCAATGGCTTGCAGCGTCCCGTCGCGCAGCGCCTCAATCACCGTCAGGCGATCCTCCTCTGTGCGCAGCGGCGGACTCATGCGCTTGTCCGCGTCACGATCCCGCAGCTCCTCGTCCGTCAGGGCAAAATAATGCGGAGCCGTCTCACCTGTCACCTGCACGCCGCGCCGGCGGGCATCGCGGATCAGTGCCACACTCGTCTTTGTGCTGACATGACAGATGTGCACGGGCACACCGTAAGCAGCGGCCAGAGCGATTTCACGCGCCGTACCGCAGTCCTCAGCCGCCGCCGGAACGCCCGGCACACCCAGCGCCCGGCTCACCGCGCCCTCGTTCATCAGACCGCCAGCCGAGAGATACAAATCCTCACAGTGCGACACCACAGGAACACCCAGCTCCGCCGCGGCCCGCATCGCCTGCGCCATCTTGCGGGAATCCACCACGGGACGGCCGTCATTGCTGAACGCGCAGGCGCCCGCCTCGCGCAGAGCCTGGAAATCGCACAGCTCCGCCGCGTCTCCCAGTCCCTTTGTGATGGCCGCCGCCACATATACGTGCGCGTCGGCATTCGCCGCCTTGTCCAGAATATACCGGACAGTTTCCGGCGTATCCACGGCAGGCTTTGTGTTCGGCATACAGAGCAGGCTGGTCACACCTCCCGCCGCCGCCGCACGGCATCCGGAGAGAATGTCCTCTTTATCCGGAAAACCCGGATCGCGCAGGTGCACATGCATATCCACCAGGCCGGGGGCGGCATGCAGGCGTCCTTCGCCATCAATGATCTCCGCATCCTTCGCGTCAATCCTCTGGCCGACGGCGCGAATCGCCCCATCCTCCACCAGGATATCCGCCACAGCTCCGTCCCGGCGCGAGGCGGGATCGGTCACTTTCATATTCTTCAGCAAAATTCTGCTCACTCTTTCACAACCCTTCCGTGACAATTCGACGCGCGCCGGAGAACCTGTCCTTTGCGCCGCCGCCTTGTTTTATTATACAATAGGGAAGCCGCTGTGACAAGGCTTGCCATGCGGGACGGCGGGGAAAACACTCTTGATTTATACCCACCCCAGCAAAAGCTGTTCCGTGATCGCCAGCGTTTCACGTGCCACACACGCGGGGAGAAGATAAAACGGTGTGCGTCCCGGTACTGCATACGACGCAATCCCCTCACGCTGCGCCAGAAGCCAGGCGCGGAATTCATGGTATTCGTCCGTGACAATCAGCATCGGCTCAGGCAAATCATTTTCCTCCATCACTGCTTTGCTGAACGCGATATTCTCCTCTGTATCCGAGGATTCCGCTTCCAGATAAATCCGGGAGGGCTCTACCCCTTTTGCAATCAAACCATCGCGGATCGCGGCGGCTTCGGAAATGTCCTCGCCCGCTCCCTGCCCGCCGGAAGCCACCACAGACAGAGACGGATGCTCCAGAAGATACTCAGCCGCACGGTCTATCCGAGCCTGCAAATCCGCGCTCGGCACGGTGCCGTTGACCTTGCTTCCCAGCACCACCACCGTTCCCGACGGATCCTCTGGCGGCGCGCGCAGCGCCCCCACCGTCATGCAGGCAAAAAGGGAAAAAGTATACACTACAGACAGGATAAAAACAGATAATATTACTTTTGGTATCCACTTTTTCTGTTTCTTTGCTGTCCAGGCCGCTAACCGAGGCCAAACATGTGCCCCAACCGCCAGAACGGCTCCCGCTGCAAGTCCCACCCATGTTCCAAGGCTCCACACACCGGCAAAGACAGCCGGCAGCAGGAACAGCGCACACAGCACCAGTCCGGTAAAAAAAAGAACACTTCTCATATGGTTTCTCACAACACTCCCCCTTTCCGTCCAGCGCACCTGCGCGGAAATGATGTTTTGCACAGTATACCAAAAGATCCTGAACAGGGTGTGAATTCTACAAAAAATATGGTCCGGCACGCTCTCAGAGCGATGCCGGACCGGAGGGGAACATTCAAAAGATCGGAGGTTTGCGTGGGAAAATCCGCAAGACCTCCCGGCGTAATCAATCAGTAACGGCTGCGGGGAACATAGGTGGTATGCAGCAGCTCATGTGCTTTGTGTCCGCCGGGCTCACCAAGGAATTCCTCGTAGGCCTTTTTGATCAGCGGATTTTCATGGCTCTTGCGCAGAGGCATATTGGCGTCCTGTGTATAGAGCGCCTGCGCACGCGCCGCGCGCAGATCGGTGAAGTTGCGCACGGACGAAGGCTGGATCGGCTGGCCGCCGCCATTGACGCAGCCGCCGGGGCAGCACATAATCTCGATGAAATGATAGCCGCCTTCGCCGTTCTTCACCTTCGTGAGAACTTCGTTCGCATTATTCAGACCGCTCACAACGGCAACCTTCACATCCATGCCGGCGATCTTGTAGACCGCTTCCTTGATGCCCGCGCCGCCGCGCACTTCCTGATATTCAATGCTTTCCACACTGCGGCCCTCGAGCGTATCGGCAGCCGTTCTCAATGCAGCTTCCATTACGCCGCCGGTCGAGCCGAAGATGACGGCCGCACCGGTGGATTCACCCATCGCCGGGTCAAATGCTTCGTCCGGCAGGGTATTGAAGTCAATACGGCAGAGCTTAATCAGACGGGCCAGTTCACGGGTCGTCAGAACGATATCGGTATCGGCGATTCCCTCGCCCGCGCCCTCCATATCGTCACGATGAATCTCAAACTTTTTCGCCGTACAGGGCATGATGCTGACGACAACAATCTTGCTCGGATCAATGCCTTCCTTCTGCGCGAACCATGTCTTGATCATCGCGCCTGTCATCTGCTGCGGCGATTTGCAGGACGAAACATTCGGCAGAAGCTCCGGGAAGTAATGCTCACAGAACTTGACCCAACCGGGCGAGCAGGAGGTGATCATCGGCAGCGTACCGCCGTTCTTCACACGCTCGATAAACTCGTGCGCTTCCTCCATGATAGTGAGATCCGCGCCGAAATCCGTATCAAACACCTTTTGGAATCCGATGCGGCGCAGGGCGGCAACCATCTTGCCCTCCACATTCGTGCCGACCGGCATGCCGAAGCACTCACCCAGCGTGGCGCGGATGGACGGGGCCGTCTGGACCACAACATACTTTTCGGGATCGTTCAGGGCGGCGAGCACGTCGGCGCACTGATCCTTCTCTGTGAGAGCGCCCGTCGGGCAGGCGACGATGCACTGGCCGCAGGACACACAGGGAACATTCGCGAGCGGCTGCTCAAACATGCAGCCGATATGGGTATCAAAGCCGCGGCTGTTCGGGCCGATGACGGCCACATGCTGGTTTGCGCAGGCGGCGACACAGCGGCGGCAGAGAATACACTTGGAATTGTCACGCACCAGATGATAAGTGCTGTCGTCATAGGTGGAATCCGGCATCGCGCCCTCATAGCTGGTGGAATCCTCCACGCCAAGCTCCTGGCAGAGCGTTTGCAGTTCACAGTTGTTGCTGCGCTTGCAGGTCAGGCAAGCTTTGTTATGCACGGAAAGCAGCATTTCCAGCGTCATTTTGCGGGATTCGATGACCTTCGGGGTATTGGTGTAAACCTCCATGCCCTCATTGACCGGATAGACACAGGCGGCCACAAGGGAACGGGCCCCCTTGACCTCGACCACGCACATACGGCATGCGCCGATCTCATTGAGATCCTTGAGGTAGCACAGCGTGGGGATGTCGATCCCGGCGCTCTTGGCGGCCTGCAGGATTGTATAGTCAGCCGGCACCGAGAGGGGCATGCCGTTGATTTTGACATTTACCATATTCATGAACTCTGGCAGCTCCTTTCTTATCTCTTCTCAATCGCGCCGAACTTACATTTCTCCATGCAAGCACCGCACTTGATGCACTTCTTCGTGTCGATCACATGAGGCTGCTTGACCGTGCCGGTGATAGCGCCCACCGGGCAGCTTCTGGCGCACAGCGTGCAGCCGCGGCACTTGTCGGGATCGATGTGATAGTTCGTCAGGGCCTTGCAGACGCCGGCCGGGCAACGCTTCTCCGTCACATGCGCGATGTACTCGTCGCGGAAATATTTCAGCGTGGAGAGCACAGGGTTCGGGGCCGTCTGGCCCAGCGCGCACAGGGAGTTCTCCTTGAGATAATAGCAGAGCTTCTCAAGACGGTCGATATCTTCCAGCGTACCGTTGCCGCTGGTGATCTTATTCAGAATCTCAAGCAGGCGGCGGGTACCCACACGGCAGGGCGTACACTTGCCGCAGGATTCGTCGACGGTGAACTCGAGGAAGAATTTCGCGATATCCACCATACAGGTGGTATCATCCATGATAATCATGCCGCCGGAGCCCATCATGGCGCCGATGGCAAGCAGGTTGTCGTAATCGATCTTGACGTCCATCTCCGAGGCCGGAATACAGCCGCCGGAGGGGCCGCCCGTCTGCGCCGCCTTGAAGGTATGGCCATTCGGCACGCCGCCGCCGATCTCCTCAACGATCTCGCGCAGGGTGGTTCCCATCGGGACCTCCACCAGGCCGGTATGCTTGATCTTGCCGCCGAGCGCGAAGACCTTCGTGCCGGAGGAACGCTCGGTGCCGATCGACTTGAACCAGTCGGCGCCGTTCAAAATGATCTGCGTGATGTTGGCCCAGGTTTCTACGTTGTTCAAAATGGTGGGCTTCTCAAACAGGCCCTTGACAGCTGGGAACGGCGGACGGGGACGCGGCTCGCCGCGCTTGCCCTCGATGGAGGTCATCAGCGCCGTTTCCTCACCGCATACAAACGCACCCGCGCCAAGACGCAGGGAAATGTCAAAGTTAAAGCCGGTACCAAAAATATCATTGCCGAGCAAACCGTACTCGTGCGCCTGGTCGATGGCGATCTGAAGGCGCTTGACGGCGATCGGATATTCCGCGCGGACATAAATATAGCCCTGGGACGCGCCGATAGCGTAGCCCGCGATGGCCATGGACTCAAGCACCACATGCGGGTCGCCCTCCAGAATGGAGCGATCCATGAACGCGCCGGGGTCGCCCTCATCGGCGTTGCAGCAGACATACTTCTGATCCGCTTCATTCGCGGCGGCAAAGCCCCACTTCACGCCGGTCGGGAAGCCCGCGCCGCCGCGGCCGC
>HHCFC01400__coassemble_1645_pt1 | contig 18788 bp, 13 predicted proteins | sample HHCFC01400__metabat2_high_PE_024 | metagenome-assembled genome bin HHCFC01400
CCCCACTTGTTATTCAGTATAACATACTGTCTAACAAATGGGGTGCAGTTCAAAAGCCCTTTGAAAATTTCCTCGTTTTGTGTAAAATGTGCTATACTGAGACTTGTTGAGGTAATATAAGTCTCTTGTTTGGGGAGGGAACTACAGATCATGAAGATCATTCTTGTGGACGATGATTGCCTGGCTTTGGAGGGGATTTCCCGCATGCTGCACTGGGAACGTTTTTCCGGAAAGCTTTCAGGCTGTGCCGCCAGCGGGCGGGAAGCGATCGAGCTGATCGAGGAGAAAAAGCCCGATGTGGTGATATCGGATATCTGTATGCCGGATGTGGACGGGCTGGAGTTATCGCGGTATCTGTTTGAGAATTGCCCGGATACCCGCATGATCCTGATCAGCGGGCACAGTGAATTTGAATACGCCCAGCGCGCGCTCCAATATCACGTCACAGACTATATTCTGAAACCGATCACCCGGGCCAAGCTCAACAGCCTGGAGGAGCGGCTGATCGCCATTCAGAGCGAGCTGAGCGCGGATGTCCCGCCGTGGTACGCCGGGGATGAAAGCCTGCGGATGCGTGTCAGCGAGGCGCTTCACAAGGGGGATATGGCCGCAATGGGCGAACTGCTGATCAGCGATGAGGTATCGGGATCCTTGTCCGACCGAAAAGATGTATTGGGAATTCAGCTGCTGAACTATCTGTTCTCCTATCAGGAGGAGCTGGGAAAGGATCGCTCTTCTCTGGATGCCATGCGCCAAAAAGCGATGACGGCATACTGGAGGCTGAGCACACAGAGGGAACGTCTGGCGTACCTGGCCGCGCAGTATTACGATTTGATGGAGTATGCACAGGAGCAGAAGGCAGAATATGCCCATCCTATTGTATCGTATTGTTTAAAGGCAATCCAGGAGAATTATACGGATTCCAATTTCAACATCTCCAATCTGGCGGATTCTCTGCATCTCTCCCTTTCGTATCTCAGCACGGTGTTTAAAAATGTGACGGGACAGAATATCAGCAGCTATCTTTCCGCCCGGAGGCTGAATCATGCGCAGGCCCTGCTTCGGGATCCTTCCATCGCGATCCGGGACATCTGCTTTGCTTCCGGCTACGATAATCCTCAGTATTTCGCGAAATTCTTTAAAAAGCATACGGGCATGACGCCCAGCGAATACCGGAACCTGTATGCGGCCGGAAATGTTTCCGATCTGATCGGCGAGGAAAACAGCCTATGAATATCGCGGCGATGAGTATCACAAAGCGCACGTTTCTGATCGTCTGCTGCATGATTTCGGCCATCCTTCTAACGCTTAACACCGCAACCTATCTGCTGTTCCGTTATTCCATCACGCAGCATCTGATCACGTCACAGGCCGCGGTTGTGCAGGCGAACGTCCGCCTGAGCAGCGTTTTTGCGCAGACGGTGGATCAGCTTACCTACGAATATACCAGCGATGAGCAGCTTGGAGTCCTGCTGAGCCGATCCATCGGGCAGGATGAGCTGATGGATCTGAATACGAAGTATTCGCTCAACAACTGCCTGTCCTCTCAGCTTTACGCACAGTCGCTGCTTTTGAACAATGGATTTCAGGTGGAGCTGTATGTGAATCCGCAGCTTCCCATCAGCGATCTGTTTCTTCCCAATAACACGATCGCCAAGGTCAGCAATGTGTTCAGCGGGGAGAAGGTGGCTGACGAGGAATGGTATCAGAAAGCGTTGGAGCGCAGAAGCGGACAATATATTTTTGTGGATGAGGAGCAGTCTCGCCTCTGCTTTGCCTGCAAGCTTCAAAACAGCTCCTATACCGGCCCGCATCAAAAGGAGGGCGTAGGGGTTCTGCTGGGAAGCATTCCCATCTCCCAGATCCCCAGGCTGCTTTCCCTTGTCCCGGTCACCGAGCACAGCGGCTTTCTTCTGCTCAACGATCAGGGCAAGCAGGTGTACTGCTCTGAGGAACTGGAAGAGCTTGCGGTGTCGGACGTTTCGTTTGTTCCCACAAAACTCAGCTCGCAGATGGTGATCGGAAACGAACAGTATCTGTGCAGCTCTCAGGAACTGCAGTGGGGGCTTCAGTTGGTTTTTCTGACGCCCTACCGCGACATCAGCCATCAGGTCTGGCTGATGATGTCTCCCTATCTGATTTGTTCTGCTGTTTTTATGGTGCTTGGAATCATCCTGTCGCTGGTGCTGTCGAGGGGAGTTTCCAAACCGGTGGTGCAGTTCACGAAAAAGCTGGAAGCCATCCAGGATACGCGAGGCATCCAGTGGGATGATGCCTGCGTGCGGGGGCCTTTGGAAATCCAGAGGCTCAACCGCAGCTTTGGCAGCCTGCTCCGGCGCATCAATACGCTGATTGAGGAGGTGCGGGAGAAGGAAAACCTCAAGAGGGAGAGCGATCTGCGCGCTTTGCAGGCACAGATCAATCCTCACTTCATGCTCAATGCAATGAATGCCGTCAATTATATGGCACTTGAGCGGGAGCAGGACGATATTGCCGCCACAGTGGATTCCATTGCCAACCTGATGCGGTACAGTATCACCGAGCCGGACAGCCTGGTGACCGTGAGCACCGAGCTGGATAATATCCGGGAATATATTTCCGTCTATGTTCTCCGCTTCCGCCAGGAAATCCGTCTGGAGCTTCTTCCTGGTCTGCCCGCCGACCAGGTTGTGATACCGAAGTTTACCTTGCAGCCGCTTGTGGAAAATTCCATGCGGCACGGGATTACCCGGCAGGACGCAGGAATTACTATATTCCTCCGCGCGTATGAGGAAGGCGGAGAGCTTCGGGTAGAGGTGACGGATACGGGGACGGGAGCGGACGCGGAAAAGCTGAACGCTTACCTGGACTATCAAGAGGTGGATCTGCAGATGACGCACGGCTTTGGCATCCGCAATGTAAACGAAAGGCTGAAGCTTCGCTATCCGGGCTGCGGCGGACTGCGGTACCTGAATTATGAAGGAAAAAAGCTGCTGGCGAGAATTACCCTTCCCTCCGGCTCGGTACATGCGGCATCCGGAAACGGCGAATGATTGTGTAAGTCTGCCTGTGATGAGGTGTCTTGACATTTCCAAAAATAATCTTATAATAATTTCATAATAGTGAAATTGCTTCATTCCAATTTCACAAAACTCTTGGTAAAGCTGATTTTTTATTTCAGTGAAAAGAGGACGATGAAATGGAAGCATCATTCTATCAGGCAAACCGAAAAACTCTGCTGGACTTTCTGCCGGACAATTCCGCGGCTGTGCTGTTTTCGGGGAATGCTCCCCGCCAGTCTGCGGACGCTTACTATCCCTTCTTTTGCAGCCGTAATTTCCTGTATCTCACAGGTGTGGATTTTGCGGGATTTGTCCTGTACCTGCAAAAGACGGCGGGAGTGACGACCGAACGGCTCTATATCCTGCCTCATGACGCCATGAAGGAGCGCTGGACAGGCCGCCGTCCCACGGCAGAGGAGGCCGCGGCGCAGTCCGGTATCACCGAGATCCGCTGTGTGGAGAATTTTGAGGACGATTTCCGCCGCGCGGCTACAAACGGTGAGTTTGACACACTCTGGCTGGATCTGTTCCTTCATACACCTGAGGAAGAGCCGGGGGAAACGCACCGCTTTGCACACAGCGCGGCCCGGCGGTATCCAGGGCTGCAAATCCGCAGCCTGCTGCCTCAGCTTCGCCGCCAGCGCACCTTCAAGAAGCCGTGTGAGATTGCGGCAATGCGGCAGGCGATGACGGTGACGCGGGCCGGAATCCTGGCGATGATGAAAGCCTCCCGTCCGGGGATGTATGAGTATGAATATAAGGCGGAGTTTGACCATGCGCTGACGAGCCGGGGCGTGCTGGTTCCGGGCTTCCCGTCCATCATCTCAGCGGGAAAGAACAATTTCTGCATCCATTATTACAGCTACACAGGACAGGCGCAGGATGGGGATATGGTGCTCAACGATGTGGGCGCTTGCTGGGATCATGAGGTCAACGACGTCTCCCGCGGCTGGCCGTGCAACGGAAAGTTTACGAAGGAGCAAGCGGCCTTGTATGCGTGTGCTTACCGCACCTCGGAGTACATGTTCTCCATAATCAAGCCGGGCATGCCGATGGCTTCCGTTGACCAGACGGCGCGGAAGTATTGCTTTGAACAGCTCAAGGCGATCGGAAAGCTTCAGTCCTACGACGAGATTGGGAAGTACATGTGGCACGGCGGTGCGCATCATGTCGGCTTTGATGTGCACGACGATGTGGATATGACGCATCCCGTCGCACCCGGCATGGTGTTCTGCGTTGATATCGGCATTTACGATGAGGACAGCGGGATCGGATTCCGCCTGGAGGATAACTGCCTTGTGACGGAGAACGGATGCGAGAATCTTTCCGCTTCCATCCCAAGAAAGCTGGAGGATATCGAAGCCGCTATGGCGAAATAAAAGAAACGCCGTTCCACGCTGCACTCCCTGAAAGGGATGTGCCGTGGACGGCGTTTTCTGCTTTTTAGCCTTCCTGTGTGTTCAAAGGGTTGGGCGTGTTGATGGTCAGAATTTTGGCGTTCCGTGAGGTGTGGTTAGCCCAGTTGTGCCGCTGCGTGGAGGAGATATGAATGGAATCCCCCGGGTACAGCAGATAGCGTGCGTTTTCCAAAAAGAAGGTGACAACTCCTTCCAGTACATAGACGAATTCTTCCCCTTCATGGCAGTACAGCTCGATATTGTTCTCCTCGATGGAATCCAGCGGAAGAAGGGTGAAAACGCGGGGGAGCATCTGCCGGGGAACTTCACTGGAACGAAGAATGCTTTGATAGATCTGAGGGCTGATTTCCGTAAAAGCCAGCTCCACCCCATGAACAATGGGATCGGTTGTTTCGCTGTGAATGGGATCCTTGAACAGCTCGGAAAGCGGGACCTCCAGGATGCGGGAAAGCTTTTCCAGGGAATCCAGCGCGATGGAGGACAGGCCCCGCTCAAACTGTGAAAGAAATCCCACGGACAGGCCGCTTCCCTCGCTCAGCTGCTTGAGCGTCATCTTTTTCTCTATGCGCAGATTTTTGACTTTTGTGCCGATGGCTGCATTGGTATCCAAAATACAGCTCCTCCCTTCCGGCACGCAGGTCTTTTGGTGCCGTGAAAATGATGTTGTATCTTGAATCATATCGGCTTCCCGGAAGAAAGTCAAGATGTGTATTTCACAAAAGTGAAATGAAAGGTATGACGTTTGAGACGTGGACGGAAATAAGGCTCTGGTGAAATTGATATTACAGGGATGAAAGGCGCAGGAGTGCTTGACATTGCGGCGTGATGCTTTTATAACCATATTCATAAAAATGAATATGGTTGAGGATAATTTCTATATAATCAAAATTCAAAAGCGAAATAAGGAGGCGGAAGGATGGTCAGCCTGCCTGTTTTCAATATCCAGAAGTATTGCATCCATGACGGAGACGGGATCCGTACCACTGTATTTTTTAAAGGGTGTCCTCTGCGGTGCGCCTGGTGTCATAATCCGGAAAGCCAGAAGCCGGAGCCTCAGCTTCTCTGGGATGCGGAAAAATGCACCCAGTGCGGCGCGTGTGCGGCAGCCTGTCCGCGGGGAGCGGCGGGGGACAGCGTCCGTGTGGATCGGGAGAGATGCGTTTCCTGCGGTGTCTGCGTCCGGGTGTGTCCGGCGGGAGCGCGCCAGCTCTCGGGAAAGGGGATGAGCCCCGAGCAGATTGTGGATGAGGCCAAAAAGGATTTGATGTTTTATGAGCAGTCGGGAGGCGGTGTGACGCTTTCGGGCGGCGAGGTGATAACCGCGGAGCCGTTTGACGAGGTAATCCGTCTGTGCCGTCTGCTGCACGAGGAAGGGATCTCCATTTTTGTGGATACCTGCGGGATGGCTCCTTATGAACGGTTTGACGCGATCCGGGCATATATCGATTGTTTCCTTTATGATATCAAAGCCATGGATCCGGAAAAACATAAAAAATGGATAGGGGCCGATAACCGGCTGATTCTGGAAAATCTCCGCTGCCTGAGCCGGGACGGGGCGCGTCTGCGTCTGCGGATCCCCCTTGTAGAAGGGATCAACGCGGAACCCGAGGATGTGCTTCCTGTGGTGGAACTTTTGAAGGAGGGGGTGCGGGCAGAGAAAATCCACCTGCTTCCGTACCACACCTTCGGGCAGGAGAAATACCGGAAGCTGGGGCGCTCCGGGCAGGGGGAGCTGTTCCGCGTTCCATCTCAGGAAAAGCTGGAAAGCCTGGAGGGGCTGTTCCGGCAGGCAGGCTATTCCCAGGTTGTCATTGGAGGATAAATGCGTCCGTTTGGACGGCCGGCATACATGCAAACAACGAAGAAAGGGATGACAGGAAATGGAAGTACAGGAGAAACAGGGCGGGCGTACGGCTCAGGAACAGCACGGGTGCACAGAGAGGGTGCGCCGTCTGCGGGAGGAAAGTTTGAATATGCAGCCCCGCATTTATATGGAACGCGCCGTGCTGGAAACAGAAGCATATCAGAAATATGAGGGGACGGTTTCTATTCCGGAGCTTCGCGCGCTTACCCTCCGGCATTTCTTTGCAAACAAATCGATTTCCATTCCAAAAGGCGAGCTGATTGTCGGCGAAAAGGGCGATGGCCCGCAGTCTGCGCCGACGTTCCCGGAGCTTTGCTGCCACACGGTGGAGGATATGCGGATCATGGATCAGCGGGAACTGATCCGGTTTGCCGTCACGCCTGAGGATCTCAAAACGCAGGAGGAAACCATCATTCCCTATTGGGAGAACCGTTCCATCCGTCACAAAATTCTGAACAGTATGAGCGACGAATGGAAGGCAGCTTATGAGTGCGGGATTTTCACCGAGTTTATGGAGCAGCGCGGCCCCGGCCATACCGTAGGCTCAGAAAAGATCTATCACAAGGGCTTTGCGGATTACAAGGAAGAGATCCAAAAAGCCATGGAATCGCTTGATTTTATGGGCGATCCGGAAGCGCTTCACAAGAAAGAAGAACTTTCCGCCATGTCGATTGCCTGCGATGCCGTGATGATTCTGGGACAGCGCTATGCGGAGCTGGCACGGAGCATGGCGCAGGAGGAGACGGATCCGCAGTGGAAGGCGGAGCTGCTGACAATCGCGGAAAACTGCACAGTCGTTCCCGCACATAAGCCGGAAACGTTCCACCAGGCGCTGCAAATGTACTGGTTTGTGCATCTGGCTGTGACAAGCGAGCTCAACCCTTGGGACTCCTACAGCCCGGGCCGGTTGGATCAGCATGTATATCCTTTCTATAAAGCGGATAAGGACGCGGGAAAGCTTACGCGGGATCAGGCGCTGGAGCTTCTGGAATGCCTGTGGATCAAGTTCAACAACCAGCCCGCGCCTCCCAAGGTCGGCATCACGCTCAAGGAGAGCGGAACCTATACAGATTTCGCCAATATCAACACCGGCGGCATCGCACCGGACGGCACCGACGGTGTGAATGAGGTCAGCTATCTGATTCTCGACTGCATGGATGATATGAAGCTGCTCCAGCCCAGCTCAAACGTGCAGATCAGCCGCAAAACGCCGCAGAAATTCCTGCTGCGCGCCTGTGAGATCAGCCGCAAGGGCTGGGGGCAGCCCGCTTTTTATAATACGGAAGCGATTTTGCAGGAGCTTCTGGCTGCGGGAAAGTCCATTGAGGATGCCCGCCGCGGCGGAACGAGCGGCTGCGTGGAGACAGGCGCTTTCGGCAACGAGGCGTATATCCTGACGGGCTATTTCAATCTGCCGAAAATTCTTGAATTAACTCTCTATAACGGGTATGATTATGTAGCAGACCGGCAGCTTGGCCTTCCGCTGGGCAGCGCGGAGGATTTTCATTCTTATGAAGAGCTGCTGGATGCCTATCACAAGCAGATCGATTACTTCCTGGACATCAAGATGAAGGGCAGCAATATCATCGAGAGCATTTATGCGAATTACATGCCGGTGCCGTTCCTGTCGATCATCACAAACGACTGCATTTCAAAGGGCAAGGATTACAACGCAGGCGGCGCCCGTTACAATACCAGCTATTTGCAGGGCGTCGGCATTGGCACGGTGACGGACTGTCTCGCGGCGATCCGGTATCAGGTTTACCAGGAGAAAAACATCCCGATGAAGGAGCTGCTCCGCGCCATGCGGGAGGACTTTGTGAACGATCCGCAGATCCTCAGCCTGGTACAGAATTTCACCCCCAAATACGGCAACGACGACGATTTCGCGGATGCTGTCATGCAGGATGTGTTCGGCTATTACCAGAAAGCGGTCACGGGCCGTCCGAACCAGCGGGGAGGCTCTTACCGGATCAATATGCTGCCGACCACCTGCCATGTGTACTTCGGGGAAGTCATGCTGGCGAGCGCGAACGGAAGGCGGGCGCATAAGCCTGTGAGCGAGGGCATTTCCCCGGAGAAGGGAGCCGATACGCACGGCCCGACGGCGGTTCTCCGTTCCTGCGCGAAGATGGATCATATCCGCACGGGCGGCACGCTGCTGAATCAGAAATTCACGCCTTCCGTGGTGGCGGGCGAGACGGGGCTGATGCAGATGGCCAACCTGATCCGCACTTACTTTAATATGGACGGCCACCATATCCAGTTCAACGTAATCGATCGGCAGACGCTTCTGGACGCGCAGGCGCATCCGGAAGAGTATAAGGATCTGATTGTGCGTGTTGCGGGCTACAGCGATCATTTCCGCAATTTGAGCAAGGCTTTGCAGGACGAAATTATCGCGCGCACCGAGCAGTCCTTCTCCTGATGGGGAAGGCGCGCGAAAACGGCGCACGGCAGAAAAAGGAGGAACAGCGATGAAAATCGGATTTATAGGCTGTGGAAACATGGCAAAAGCAATGATTGGCGGGGTGATCCGCAGCGGTGTGTGCCAAAAGGAGGAAATCCTGGCCTCTGACGCGTTTGCCCCGGCCCGGAGCGCCGCAGCGGAATCGCTCGGCATCTGTGTTACGGAGAGCAACACCGAGGTAGCGGAGAAAACGGAGATTCTTGTGCTGGCCGTGAAGCCTCAGTTTTATGAGGAGGTAGCCGAAGAGATCCGCGGCAGCCTGCACGAAAACCAGCTGGTTGTAACGATTGCGCCCGGCAAAACGCTTGCCTGGCTGGAGGAGCATCTGGGAAAAGAAACCGCGATTGTGCGCACTATGCCCAACACGCCCGCTATGGTGGGAGAGGGTGTAACGGCCATGTGCCCGAACGCGATGGTGACGCAGCCGCAGCTTGCCGCATGCCGGGCGCTGTTGGAGAGCTTCGGGCGTGCCGAACAGATTCCCGAACGGCTCATGGATGCCGTGGTGGCGGTCAGCGGAAGTTCGCCTGCGTATGTGTTCCTCTTCATTGAGGCGATGGCGGATGCTGCCGTTGCGGAAGGAATGCCGCGCGCGCAGGCATACTCCTTTGCCGCGCAGGCGGTGCTGGGCAGCGCAAAGATGGTGCTGGAAACGGGAAAGCATCCCGGTGAGCTGAAGGACATGGTCTGTTCTCCGGCTGGTACCACCATTGAGGCGGTGCAGGTGCTGGAAGAAACCGGCCTGCGCAGCAGTGTAATGCAGGCTATGCGTGTCTGTGCGGAAAAATCCCGCTCTATGGGCGGGAAGTAACAGAGTTCCGCACTTGGGAAATCCGCGGAATTTGCCGTGCGGTTTCCCCAATAAAAAGTTGGGAGGATGAAAACAATGGGAGCAAAGGAGATTGGGATCCGCCAGATTCATGTGGATGATGGATTCTGGAACAAAAGGATCCGAAACGCGGTGGAAAAGGTCGTACCCTACCAGTGGAGGGTGCTCAACGATCGGGAGCCGGGCGTGGAACCCAGCCATGCCATTCGCAACTTTAAAATTGCCGCCGGCATGGAGGAAGGAGAGTTCTATGGGTATCAATTTCAGGACAGCGATGTGGCCAAGTGGATCGAAGCGGCCTCCTACAGCCTGATTTATGAGGACAGTCCCGAGATCCGAGCGGCGCTTGACGAAGCGATCGGTATTATTGAAAAAGCCCAGCAGGCAGACGGTTATCTTGACACGCACTATATCCTGAAAAAGCCGGATCGGAAATGGAAGGAGATTGCCCACGGCCATGAGCTGTACTGCACAGGCCACATGCTGGAGGCAGCCGTGGCGTACCGCGCCGTCACGGGTGATGATCGCCTTCTGCGGGTGATGGAAAAGAACGTGGAGCTGATTCGCTCGGTGTTCGGCAGCGAGGAAGGCAAGCTGGATTCCTACCCGGGCCATGAGGAAATTGAACTGGCGCTGATGAAGGCGTACCATGCGACCGGGGAGAAGAAATATCTGGAGCTGGCGGATTATTTTGTGGAGAACCGCGGCACACGCCCCGCATTTTTGGAGGAGGAGCGTTTTCTGGAGCTGAGCCGCGAAAACCGTTGGCTTGAAGCGGATTACCACCAGGCGCACGCCAGGATCCGGGATCAGAAAACAGCGGAAGGCCATGCGGTGCGCGCGATGTATTTCTATACCGGCGCGGCGGATGTGGCGCTGGAAAAGCAGGATCCCACGCTGAAAGCCGCGCTTGACACACTCTGGGACAATGTGACGGGAAAGCGCATGTATCTGACAGGCGGCGTGGGCTCCCAGGGGGAAGGCGAGCGCTTCACAATCGACTACGATCTCCCCAACGATACCTGCTATACGGAAACCTGTGCGGCAATCGGGCTTGCCATGTGGGCGCTGCGGATGCTCAAGCTGGATCCCGATGTGAAATATGCGGACGTGATGGAGCGCGCCCTGTATAATAATGTGCTCAGCGGAATTTCCGAGGATGGCGAGCATTATTTCTACGTCAACCCTCTGATGCTCAAGCCGGATGTAGCGCGTTACCGCAAGGATCATGAGTCGGTGGAGCCGGAGCGCGTGAAATGGTTCGGCTGTGCCTGCTGTCCGCCCAATGTCATCCGCACACTCTGCGGACTGGGCGGATATGTGTATACGCAGGACGGCGACGCCGTATATCAGCATCTCTATGTGGGGAACAAAGCGCAGTTTTTCACCTCACAGGGGGAGGCCTCGCTCTCCTGCGAATCCTCCATGCCGTGGGAAGGAGACGCTTCCGTCACCTACCATGGGCCGTCCGGTATTACTTTGTATCTGCGTGTTCCCTCTTACGCAGAGAATTTCTCCGTGAAGCGGAACGGGGAGCCCCTGAAGCCGGAGAAGGAGAAGGGATATGTGCGCCTGACTCCGCAGGACGGCGATGTGTTTACGGTTCATTTTGACATGACGGCGCAGTTTGTGCAGGCCAATCCCCGCGTGACGGAGGATTGCGGCCGTGCTGCCGTCTGCCGCGGCCCGCTCGTCTATTGTGTCGAGCAGGCGGATAACGGGGAGCTGCTGCACGATTTTACAGCGGATCTTTCCTGTGCTCCCGGTGTGTCGCACAGCGATCTGTTTGGCGGAATAGTATCGCTGGAGGTGTCCGGTACACACTCCAATCCCGATGAATGGCCTGAGGGCGTGCTGTACCGGCTTGCTCCCGTGGCCCGTATTCCTGCCCGCCTGACGCTGATCCCGTATTTCCTGTGGAATAACCGGGGCGTCGGGGAGATGCTGGTGTGGATGAATGCCCGCTGAATGATAATAAACAAAAGCAAAAGGCTGTCCCAGCATAAGCGGGGACAGCTTTTTACTGCATGGAAAGATATATTTTAACTAGTTATATTGACAGGATAATAAGATTATTGTATAATTTTTCCATAATAAAGGCAAGGGGATAGAATTTTTGAGAAGAATTCTGATTCCCGCTGTACCTGACCGTATCTCACTGCCGGGCATGTCCGGGAGAAGAACCATCCGGTAATCAGCGCGCGGCGTTTCCGATTTTGGGCTCGGAGCGCCGCGCGCTTTTTTTATCTGATTTGCAGGGTTGGAACCCTTTCGGGGGCTGCTCCGGTAGATTGGCGCACTACAAGCTGGGCGTGCAGGAGCAGCGTGCTGATGGGGACGCTGTTGAGCAGGCTGGAAAGGGCGTAAAAGGCGCTCTTTCCAAGCTGGGTGCGATCCTGACGGATGGTGGTGAGCGGCGGTGTTGTGTAGTCGCACAGCGGCAGATCGTCGAAGCCCACAATGCTCAGATCATCCGGAACCCGCAGTCCCAGCTCCTGACAGCGGATGAGCAGCGTGTGTGCCAGCAGGTCGTGGCCGCAGATGATCGCGGTTGCCTTCTGATCCAGAAGAGAGGGCAGATGCTTTTGCAGGCACTCGGAAAAAAAGTAATCGCTTCCCGCAAGCGTATGATCGTCCGGCAGATCGTTCTTGCGCAGGGCATGAAAGAACGAGCGGTAGCGGATCTGATTGACGTAAGAGCCGAGACCGCCGCTGAGAAAACCGATTTTGCGGTGCCCCATGTTTTTCAGGTAGGCCACCGCCAGATCCATTCCCTCGCTGTTGTCCACTCCCACATAGCAGGTGAAGGGGTTGGCGCGGATATAGTTGTCGAGAAGGACGGCGGGGGTGTGGCTGGTCTGGAGCTGGTGCAGCCAGACATCCGCAAGCGAAAGCCCCAGAAAAAAGGCAGCGGTATAATTGTGCTGCAGCATATATTCGTCATACGGACAGCTTTTCTGTGTCTGCGCGTCAAGCGGGACGCAGCAGACCTCAAACCCCGCCGGTTCCGCGGCTTTGCGGAAGCCTATCACAATATCGTAGCCGAAGTCAGACGGAGCGCTGTATCCCATATTTTCAATGAAAAGGCACAGTTTTTTTGCCCCGCGCTTGCGCATGGAGCGGGAATAGCCAAGCTCCACCGCTGTTTCCAGGACAGATTTTCGTAATGTTTCGCTGACGTCCGAGGCTCCGTTAAGCGCTTTGGAGACAGTTCCCTTTGAAATATTCAGTTTTTTTGCGATGTCTTCAATTCTAGCCATGTAATCCCTCGGTTTGCGGGCCGGTTCGGCCCTGTGACATGATGACGGAAGGAAAGCGGTGCTGCTTTCCGTCCTCTGCGGTGTATGGTGTGAAATAGATTGCTGCATGTTTTTTCGTGATGTTTCCGAATGGGCTGATAGAATATTTTTTATTATACCTCCCCAGACGGAAAAAAGCAAACTGAAAACGGAGGTGCAGGGCAGTATGTTGAAAGTTTTAAACTAAATGGAGGATGATAGAGTTGAAATGCACAAAGAATCCGGAGGCTCCTTGTGCATTAGGCAGAAAGTTACGAAAGTGTGAATTTTTTCTTGACTGTATTGGCAAAAAGAGAGTATATTGAACTTGTCGAAACTTTACGAAACATACAAAGGAGGAATCAGCGATGCGAGGAAAAATGGCGCGCGTGGCAGCGGCTCTGTGCGCCGGAGCGATGCTGCTCACCGGCTGCGGCAACACCGGAGGCGGCCAGGATGCGGCGGAAAAGGTGCGTCTGATGGTCTGGTCACCGTCGGAGGATCAGTCCCAGTCGAGCGGGCAGTGGCTGCAAACCTGCTGCGAAGCGTTTGCGGAGAAACATCCCGAGTGGGATATTACCTTTGTGTACGGTGTAGCGGATGAGGCGACGGCAGCGACGTCCGTGGCACAGGATCCCGAGGCGAGCGCGGATGTGTTCCTGTATGCGAATGATACGCTGACTGTTATGACGGACGCCAATGCCCTGGCAAAATTCGGCGGGAAATACGCCGATGAGGTGAAAGCAACCAACAGCGAAGCCCTGATCGATTCCTTGACCCTGGACGGCTATCTCTACGGCGTGCCTTTTACGACGAACACCTGGTATATGTTCTACGACAAGCGCGTGTTCAGTGAGGAGGACGTCAAAAATCTGGATACGATGCTGGAAAAGGGCGTCGTCTCCTTCCCGTTCACCAATTCCTGGTATCTGCCCGCGTTCTATTTCGGCAACGGCTGCACCCTCTTCGGAGACGGAACGCAGGAGGAGCTCGGCGCTGATTTCGGCGGAGAAAACGCCGTGGAGGTCACGGAATATCTGCTGGATCTGGTGCAGAATCCGAACTTCCGCATCGACCAGGACGGCTCCGGCATCGCGGGCCTTCGTGACGGCAGCATTTCCGCTATGTTCTCCGGCTCCTGGGACGCCGCTGCCGTGAGGGAAATCCTCGGGGAAAACATGGGCGTGGCCGCTCTCCCCACTTACACGCTTAACGGCGAGGAAAAGCAGATGTATGCCTACGCCGGCTCCAAGGCGATTGGCGTGAACACCTCCACAAAATACATGGTGCCGGCCGTGGAGCTGGCTGTTTATCTCGGCTCCGCCGAAGCCCAGCAGCTCCACTATGAACTGCGCAACGTGATTCCCTGCAATACGGAGCTGAACGCGGATCCCGCTATTGCGGATGATCCGGTGGTGAAGGCGCAGAACGACACCTTTGATCGCACATCCATCCTCCAGCCCTTCGTCTCCGCCATGAACAACTGCTGGACGCCGGTGGAGAACATGGGCAAGGCGATCCGCAACGGCAATGTGACAAAGGAAAACGCTGCGGAACAGACGCAGGCCATGAACGACGCGATGAACAGCGACGGAATCTGAACATAACGTGAGGTGTGACAATGAAACGGTTACATGCTAATTCGGGGGAAGGTGCTTCCCCGTATACCTGCGCGGCCGCACTGCGGCAGGGAGGCCCCACGACCCGCCTTTCCGCTCTGGTGATGGGTTTTGGAAACATGGCCAACGGACAGATCCTCAAGGGGCTGCTGTTTCTCGCCGTTGAGGTGGCTTACATCTTTTTCATGATCCGTACCGGTGTCTACAATCTGTCCATGCTGGTGACGCTTGGCTCCGTGGAACAGGAAGAGGTCTGGGATGAAGCCCAGCAGGTCTTCCTGTATACCAAGGGGGATCAGTCCATCCTGCTCCTGCTCTATGGTGTGGCAACCATCCTGCTGACGGTGCTGCTGATCTGGGCCTGGCGCGGATCGCTGCGCAGCGCCTACAAAGCAGAGTGCCTGAAAAAAGAGGGAAGCCATCTGAACAGCTTCCGTGAGGATCTCGCCTCCCTCCTGAATGAAAACCTGTACCGTCTGCTGATGACGCCGCCCATGTTTTTTATCGCGGCTCTGACCATTCTGCCGCTGATCTTTATGATCTGTATGGCTTTCACCAATTACAGCAAGATTGACAATCATCTGGTGCTGTTCGACTGGGTGGGGCTCGAGAACTTTGCCGCCCTGTTCGATTCCAACAGTATCCTGGGCAGCACCTTCTGGTCGGTCCTGATCTGGACGCTGGTGTGGGCGGTGTTCGCCACCTTCACCAACTACATTTTCGGCATGATCCTCGCACTCCTCATCAACCGCAAGGAAACGAGAGCCAAGGGATTCTGGCGGTTCTGCTTCGTGCTCTCCAGCGCGGTGCCGATGTTTGTTTCCCTGCTGATCATGCGCACGATGCTCCAGCCGAACGGCGCGGTGAACGTTCTCCTGCGCAACCTGGGGATTATCGCCCAGGACGCAAGCCTGCCCTTCTTTACCGATCCCACCTGGGCGCGTGTCACGGTCATTGTCATCAATATCTGGGTGGGCGTTCCCTATACGCTCATGCAGCTCACGGGCGTCCTGCAAAACATCCCCAGCGAGCTTTATGAGGCCGCGAAGGTGGACGGCGCCGGACCGGTGCGCACCTTCTTCAGCATCACCCTGCCTTACATGCTTTATGTCACGACCCCGTATCTCATTTCCGCCTTTACCGGCAACGTGAACAACTTCAATGTGATCTATCTGCTTTCCGGCGGCGATCCGGTGACCAACCTTTCCTCCACGGCGGGCAGCACCGATCTGCTGGTGACCTGGCTCTACAAGCTCACCATCGACAAGCAGTATTACAACATTGGTGCTGTTGTGGGCATCCTGACCTTCATCATTCTGTCCGTCGGCGCCCTGTTCACCTACCGCCACAGCAAGTCCTATAAAGAGGAAGGAGGATTCTGAGCCATGAAACAATATAAGAGCGCGAAGGCCGTCCGCCTGCGCACCAATGTCATCGTCCATATCATTCTGGCTGTTCTTGCCGTCATCTGGATATTCCCGGTGCTGTGGGTGATCATGACCAGCTTCCGTGCGGAGAAGGGCTCCTATGTTTCGACGTTCTTCCCGCAGGGGCTGACGCTGGACAACTACACCCGCCTGTTTACCGATACGGCGGTGCTGAATTTCCCGCAGATGTTCATGAACACGCTGATCATCGCAATCTGCTCCTGCCTGCTCTCAAGCTTTTATGTGCTTTCCGCTTCCTACTGCCTGTCCCGGATGCGGTTCAAGATGCGCAAGCCCTTTATGAACATGGCCATGATTCTCGGCCTGTTCCCCGGCTTTATGTCCATGATCGCCGTGTATTTTATCCTGAAGGCCGTGGGTCTGACGGAGGGATCGATGATCCGTCTCGCGCTGATCCTGTGCTATTCGGGCGGCGCGGCGCTTGGCTTCCAGATTGCCAAGGGCTTCTTTGACACCACGCCCTATGCCGTGGATGAGGCCGCGCTGATCGATGGCTGCACGCGCTGGCAGATCTTCACGAAGATCACGCTGCCGCTGAGCAAGCCGATTATCGTGTATACGCTTCTGACTGCTTTCATCGGCCCGTGGGTAGATTTCATCTTTGCCAAGGTGATCTGCCGCGCCAATTCCGACCAGTATACGGTCGCGATCGGCCTGTGGAAGATGCTGGAAAAGGAATATATTGACAGCTGGTACACAAGCTTTGCGGCTGGTGCGGTGCTGATCTCGATCCCGATCGCGCTGATTTTCCTGAAACTGCAAAAGTACTATGTGGACGGCATGTCCGGTGCTGTGAAGGGCTGACGCCGAAGGGAGTGTGTCTATGGCCGGAAAGAAAGCTGGCTTTGCAAGCAAGCGATTTGAGAAACAGTTTCACTACGGAAAAAGCGATCTCGGCGCGGTGCTGACGCGGGAGGGGACAGAATTCCGCCTGTGGGCGCCAACGGCCGAGCGGGTGGAGCTGCGGCTGTATCGTTCCGGCCATGAGGGCGGCGCGTTCCGCACGGAATCCCTGCGCCGCGAAGAAAAAGGCGTTTGGGTATGGATCTGTGCGGAACAGCTCACCGGAATCTATTATGATTATCTTGTCACTGTGGACGGGGAAAGCCGTGAGACGGCGGATCCCTACGCGAGGGCCTGCGGACTGAACGGGCGGCGCAGCATGGTGATCGACCTCGCGGCCGCCGCCCCCGAGGGCTGGCAGGAGGACGCAGCCCCGCCCCGGCAGGCGGAGGACGTGATCTATGAGCTCCATGTACGGGAGTTTTCCTGGGCGGAGAGCGGGGGATTCCCCGCATCCGTGCGGGGAACCTATGCGGCTTTTTGCTGTGACGGAACCTCCCTGCCCGGCCATCCGGAGCAGCCCACCGGTCTTGCGTATCTCAGGGAGCTGGGCGTCACGCATGTCCAGCTCATGCCTGTTTACGATTTTGGCTCAGTGGATGAAGCCGATCCGGACGCATCCTTTAACTGGGGCTACGATCCGGTGAATTACAATGTCCCGGAGGGAGCCTATTCCTCCGATCCCACACGCGGCGAGGTGCGTGTGCGGGAGCTTCGGGAGCTGGTGCAGTCTCTGCACCGGCAGGGCTTCCGGGTGGTGATGGATGTGGTCTATAACCACACCTACAGCCGCGATTCCTGGCTGGAGCGCACTGTGCCGGGCTACTATTACCGCACCCGGCGGGACGGCTCGGATTCCAACGGCTCCGGCTGCGGGAATGACACAGCCAGCGAGCGCTCTATGTGCGCGCAGTATATTCTGGATTCCGTCCTGTTCTGGGCGGAGGAATATCACATGGACGGTTTCCGGTTTGATCTGATGGGACTGCTTGACGCGGAACTGATACAGCGGATTCGCACCGCGCTGGACGAACGGTTCGGGCGGGGGGAGAAGCTGGTGTACGGCGAGCCCTGGGCGGCGGCGTCCACTGCCTGCCGGAGAGGGACGCGCCTTGCGGATAAGGCAGCCCTTTCCTCCTTGGATCCGGAGATCGGTGCGTTCTGCGATGCCGTGCGGGACGCCGTGAAGGGCAGCGTTTCCAGACGGAAAAGCCCCGGCTTCGTGAACGGCGGACGGAACTTTGAGGAACGGATCCTGCAAAGTGTGACAGCCTGGTGCGGAGATACGGGCGCTTTTCACGCCGCCGCTCCCTCCCAGGTGATTACGTATCTGTCCTGTCATGACGATATGACGCTCTGGGATAAGCTGGTGGCCACACTCGATCCCAATCTGGACTGGGAACACGGCACAGAAAAGGTCCTGCGGGCGAACCGTCTCGCGGCAGCTATCTGTATGACCTGCCAGGGGCGGCTGTTCTTCCTCTCCGGCGAGGAGTTCGGGCGAACCAAGCAGGGGGAGGACAATACCTTCCGATCCCCCATTGAGCTGAACCGGCTGGATTGGCAGAGGGCATGGGAAAACAGGGAGTTGGTGGAGTATTATAAAGGACTGATTGCCCTGCGCAAGCAGATCCCCGCCCTGTGCGACAAAAGTACCCGCGCGCGGGAGCGCGTGCTGCACACGTCCATCCCCGCTCCCCGCTGTGCGGTGGTTGAGCTGGATAATCCGGAAGGACCTTGGAAGCGGATTCTGCTGATCGATAACGCCTCCTCCCGCGCGGTATCCGTTCCTCTGCCGGACGGCAGATGGGAACTGCTGGCGGACGGCGAACAGAGCTTCTGGTGGCGCGCCCCGCATCCGGTACAGGAGGCCAAGGCCGCGCCGGGGAGTGCTTTGATTTTGGGGCTTGCTTGAAAACAGGCCATAAGCGATAAAAGGAGAAGGGAAGCCACACATGCGTTTACTCTATGGAAAACA
>HHCFC01400__coassemble_1679_pt1 | contig 17863 bp, 17 predicted proteins | sample HHCFC01400__metabat2_high_PE_024 | metagenome-assembled genome bin HHCFC01400
TTGGGGAAGGACGTTTGCTTCGTGCTCTGATTGAGCCCGCCTTTCAAAAAGCTGTCAACGAAAAACGGTTTGAGGGCAGCGTTGCGATTGTCAAGCCGACAGGACGGGGAAATCTCGCCTCCTTTCAACAGCAGAACTGCCTGTATACAGTTGTGCTGAGAGGAAAACAGGGAGGCAAGGCCTTGGATGAAGCGTTCCCCATTACCTGTGTGGATCGGGCCGTCAATCCTTATGAGGATTTTGAGGCTTTTCTGGCACTCGCACGTTTGCCGGAGCTGGAATTTGTCATTTCCAACACAACCGAAGCCGGGATTGTATTGGATCCAGAGGATCGTTTTGATGCGGCCCCTCCCCATTCCTTTCCCGGCAAGCTGACGCGGTTTTTATACGAGCGGTATCAATATAGCAAGGGTTCGGAGAAATGTGGTTTGACGATCCTGCCCACGGAGCTTATTGAGCGAAACGGAGATCGTCTGAAAGACTGTGTGCTTCGGCTTGCGGAAATCTGGAACCTGGAACAGCCGTTTTGCACATGGATAGAAAAAACCTGCCTCTTCTGTTCCACACTGGTGGATCGGATTGTGAGCGGCTGCTCTCAGGAGGAATTGCCATCCCTCTGGGAGAGGTTCGGCTATCGCGACGAGCTGGTAACGGTGGGAGAGCCCTTCGGCATGTGGGCGATCGAGGCTCCGGAACAGGTTTCCGTCCGCCTTCCAATCGATGGACCGGGGAGCCCGGCATTTTTCGTGCGTGATTTGACTCCGTGGAAACAGAGAAAGGTGCGTATTCTCAACGGCGGCCATACCGCTATGGTGCCGGCATCCTTCCTAGCCGGAAAAAATCTGGTGCGCGAGTGTATGGACGATCCCGCCATCCAACGTTTTCTCACCAAGACGGAGGAGGAAGAAATCGTCCCTTACGTTCCCCTCCCTCACAAGGATGCTCTGGAGTTTTCTCATGAGATAGAGCAGCGTTTCGCAAATCCGTTTTTGGACCACCAGTTGTTGGACATCTGTGTAAATTCCTTTGCAAAATGGAAGGAACGGATTCTGCCCTCTGTGCTGGATTCCTATCGGGCGGGAAAACTGCCGAGGCGATTAATTTTCTCCTTTGCGGCTCTTCTTGCGTTTTACACGAAGGCAGAGGAAAAGGAAGGAGAACTGTTTGGCCGGCGGGGAGATCAATTCTACCGCCTGCACGAATCGCCCCGGATTCTGGTACTGGTAAAGGAATCCAGCGAGCTTTCCGCTGATGCCTATGTCAAAGCGGTTCTGCGGGAGAGCGGTTTGTTTGAGGAATTGGAGACACTCCCGCAATTCGCGTATCTGGCGGCGGCGGATCTGCAACGCATCCGCGAACAGGGTGCCGCGGCCGCTATGGCTGCCGTGACGGAAAGCAGGAATGAGCAATGAATGATATTTTCCGGATTCATGCCGAGGACAGCGTTGCTGTAGCCCTGCACGATCTGGCGCCGGGAGACACGGCGGAGGGAAACGGATTCTCCGCCGCAGTGCGGGAAAAGGTTCCAAACGGACACAAGCTTGCGCTTCGACGCATTGAAAAAGGGGAAAGCGTTCTGAAATACGGCTGGCCGATTGGCCGGGCAAAGGAAACCATCGAACCGGGCTGCTGGGTACACTCACACAACATGGAATCCCAGCTGGAGGGCCTGGAACACTGCCGGTATGAACCGCAATGGAACGATCTGGAGCAAAAACCCCCGGTCTGCTTTGACGGATACCGGCGCACGGACGGAAAAACCGGCGTACGCAACGAGCTGTGGATCCTGCCGATGGTGGGATGTGTCAACGGGCTGGCAAAACAGCTGGAACGCCTTGCCTCCAGCCGCCTGCTCGCAGGCATCGACGGCGTATTCGCCTTTCAGCACTCCTGCGGCTGCTCCCAGCTGGGGGATGATCTTCGGCATACGCAAAAGCTTTTGAAGGGCTTGCTTCTGCACCCCAACGCTGGCGGCGTGCTGGCGCTCTGTCTGGGCTGTGAAAACAACCGCCCGGAGGATATGCAGGCTCTGCTGGGTGAATACGACCGGGATCGCATTCAGTTTCTCGTCTGCCAGGAATGTGAGGACGAGATCGAGGAAGGGCTGCGAATCCTGGATCGCCTGGGGCAATATGCGGCTTCCTATTCCCAGAGAACGGCGCGGCGGATTCGATTCGTGGCTGGGATACGAAAACAACAACGCGCAGTATGACTGCTATCTGCATGGCCATCGCGGAGACCGGGAAGTGGAGATGTTCCGCCTTCCCACCTATGAGACAGACGCGATGACGGATCTCATGATCGAATATCTGAGGGAAAAGAAGGACAGCGACACGCCGTTTTTTGCCGTTATGTCCGTACAGCCCCCGCACGATCCCTATGTAGCCCCTCCCCGGAATCAGGCGGGGCACCTTCCCTCTCAAATTCGCTTCCGTCCCAATGTGCCTCCGGTTCCGTCCGTGCGTGAGCAGGCGGCAAGGGAACTGGCCGGATATTACGCGATGGTGGAAAATATCGATCAGAATGTAGGGAGAATTGTCGATTGCCTGAATGAAACCGGCCTGATGGAGCATACGCACATCCTGTTTTTCAGTGACCACGGCGACATGCACGGTTCTCACGGACAGTTCCGCAAAACCACTCCATATCAGGAGGCCGTACAGGTTCCCTTCCTGATCAGCGGAGAAAAACGAGGAGCGCACGCGGCAGGAAGAAATGCGGGAAATGTGGATCGCGTCCCGATCAACCATGTGGACGTGGCTCCCACCTCCCTGGGGCTGTGCGGAATCCCTGTCCCGGAATGGATGGAGGGAACGGATTATTCCGCTCTGCGGCTGCCGGATCGGCCGCGGCCCGATTATCCGGACAGCGCTTATCTGCAATGCGTGGTCCCGACTCATCACCACGACAGCGTCAACAAAGCCTGGCGCGGAATCGTCACTTGCAGCGGCTACAAATATGTATGCTTTGAGAATACGGATTGGCTGCTGTTTGATCTGAATGAGGATCCGTATGAGCTCGTGAACCTGGCTCACAATGACAAATATCTGCCGCTGCGCAGACAGCTTCGGGAGAAGCTTCAGCGGTGGATTGAAAAAACAGACGACACTTTTGCTTTACCTCGGGAATGTCGGGGATGTATCAAAACGCCAAGCAATGTATGGCCAGACTGGAACAAAAATTCCCGGAACGAAGGATGGTTTGCGTGGATACCAGATGCGCTTCTCTCGGAGAAGGCTTTCTGGTTCGGGAAGCGCTCAGAAAACAGGCGGAGGGGTTGTCTCTGGAAGAACTGGTACAATGGATCGAGGATTATCAGCCTCAAGTATGCCAATGGTTCACCGTGGATACCTTTGAGCACTTGAAGCACGGGGGAAGAGTCTCATCCGCGGCAGCTGTGCTTGGAACGGCACTGCAAATCAAGCCGCTGCTTCATGTGTCGCTGACCGGTGAGCTGGAAGTGGTAGACCGCACGATCCGCGGAACCAAGCGGGTGATATCCGCTCTTTTGGCAAGGATGGAGAAGGGATGGCAGCCGGAGCTGTGCAGCCGCATTATCATTGGGCACGGAGGGTGTCCGGACACGGCGGCCTGCTTTGCGAAGGAGCTTCAAACACGGTTTCCTCAGGCGGAGCTGATCACCGCACCCATCGGGCCGGTGATTGGTTCCCACACCGGGCCGGGCCTCCTTGCCGTTGTATTTTGGGGAACGGAACGCTGAAAGAGAGCCGGAACGCGATATGCGTTCCGGCTCTCTTTGCATAAAAAATATTGCTGCGGGTGATGCAGCAAAAAAGCTGAACCCAGAACGCATTTTGCGTTCTGGGTTCAGCCTGGTGCCGCTGACCGGGATCGAACCGGTACGGTGTTGCCACCGAGGGATTTTAAGTCCCTTGCGTCTGCCAATTCCGCCACAGCGGCTTATGCGGAAGGATGCTCAAAAGTTTCCCTTTGAGCACCTCCGTATTATAGCATAAATAAAATGCGAAAGCAATTCTTTCTTGACGCTTGCATCATCAGGAAAGATCGTCCTGATAGTGCGCGCGTTCGCCGCCGATATATTTTGGGCGGGTGCGGGCGCACAGCAGGATGGCTTCCCCGATCTTTGAAAGGCTCAGGCGCACCGGGACGGCCACAGGAGCCAGATGCATCCCGATCAGCGTACCGCCAATATCCAGGCCTGCACGGGCGCGTATCGCTTCCACCGCGCAGGGGGACTCCATCCTCTGCCACACGGCGGTCGCAAAGGAACCGCCCGCCTTGGGCTGCGGAACGACATTCACACGCTCGAGGCGGTGCAGGCGGCGTGCCGCATCCTCCACAATCAAGGCCCGGTTGAGATGCTCACAGCACTGGGCGGCAAGAAAAACGCCCCGGCGCTCCAAAACCGGGTACAAGCCGTCGACGATGGCCTGCGCTACCTCCGGGCTGGAATCCGTGCCGATACGGCTTCCGGATACCTCGCTCGACGAGCAGCCTACCACAAAGAGATCGCCTTCCTCCAGCTTCGCCAGATCCAACAGTTCGGATGCGGCCCGCTCCGCCTGTTCGCGGACGGCATGCAGAAATGCTTCCTTGTTCTCCATCGCGTTCATTCTCCTTTCTCTGCGCCCTCCTTCTTCCCGTAAGCGCGGTCCGCCGCCTCACGGGCCAGATCAATCACCAGACGTTCGTTTTGCTCCCCTTCTGTTTTTTCCCCGGCGGGAAGCGTGGCATACACCTCCGCCACCATGGAGCGCATCCAGAGGCCAGGGGTGATGCGCAGGGAGTAGCCGCAGCCGTTGCCTGTCAGCCAGTCATAAAAGCCGGCCTTCGGCAGGCCGTAGGCGGAGAGAATCGTCATGATAACGCCGCCATGCGTGACGATGACGGCGCTGGTGGTGCGGCTGCGCAGCATATCCTCCACCAGCTTTTCAAACGCCTCGCAGACACGGTGCATAAAGACTGCGCCGGATTCCCCGCCGGGCGGCGTAGCCTGCGCGCCGCTCTCCATCCACTTGGCAAAAGAGGGATCTTCCTCCATCAGCTCCTTGGCGGTTTTTCCTTCCCACGCGCCGAAGTCACATTCCCGCAGACCCTCCACGACCACCGGCTCCGCGTCCGGGTAAAGGATGCTCATGGTTTCACGGCAGCGGAGCAGCGGGCTGCAATAGTAAGCCTGCGCCGTGGGATACTCGCCTCCCTGGCTCAGCTCGCGCAGCTGTTCGGCTCCCTCCGGCGCAAGGGGCAGATCCGTGCTGCCGATATACTGGCCGAGCTGATTTCCCTTTGTGGCGCCGTGCCGGATCAGATGAATCGTGTAGGACTGCATAGGTTTTCTCCTTTTCACCATAAATATTGGGCCTGGTTCTCCAAAATGGCCACTGTATCTAGCGGTTTACAAAATGTTATATATAGTATATACTTTACTTTATGTTATTCGTTTTTTTGACCCTGTTCGACAGGGCTCGACCCGCCCGCCCAAACCGGGATCGAGGGGCAAGAGGAGGAGAACTTCGGATATGAACAGCCATTTTCCGCGCATCATCACCCTGCTCCGCAAGGAAAGAGGACTCAGTCAGAAAAAAGCCGCCGAAGCCCTGCAAATTTCGCAGGCGCTGCTTTCCCATTATGAGAAAGGAATCCGGGAATGCGGACTTGATTTTGTTGTGCGCGCCGCCGATTTTTACGGCGTTTCCTGTGACTATCTTCTCGGCCGGACACCGGACCGAAGCGGTGCGATCCTCACGATGGAGGACATCCCCGACCCGGACGCGGCCGGAAAGGAAAACCGTTTCCGCGGCAGCCTTCTGCCCACGCTCAATAAAAAGCTGATTGCCAACTCGCTCAACATCGTCTATGATCTGCTGCAAAACTGCAACAACAAGGCGGTGACGAACGAAATTTCCGGCGCGCTGAGTGCGGCCGTTTATAAATCCTTCCGCATCCTCTACTCCGCGAACAGCAAAAACCCGCAGGGGATGTTTGCCGTGCCGGAGCGGTTGAGCAAGGGCGCGGCCGATGCCGCCCAGAGCATCGCGGAATCCAACGCCGCCTGCCTGATGGCGGGTGAGGATGCCGGGGAGCTGGAGGGAATCGGCAAGGACGAGCCGCCCGCCCTTTCCCCGGAGCAGCTTTCGGAACGGTATCCGCTGTTCGCGAACTCGCTGTTCAACCTGATCCGCAACACGGAAGCGCGCATGGGCGTTTCTCCGCAGGGAAAGAAAGACAAATAACAGGTGCAAGCCTGTGGAAAGCCGCTCCCACATCCGGGGGCGGCTTTTTTATCAGCAGAGCTTGAGGGCTTCCACGCCGCGGTTCGTCAGATAGGCGCGGCCTTTGCGCAAAACGGCCAGATCAAACAGAAAGTCGTCCCGTTTTGCCCCTTCCATCACGGTGTGACAAAACATTTCGTATAGTTTGCTTCTGTAATACACGTCGTAATCTCCCGCCGCCCAGACGGAAACGGTATAATCGAGGAACACAAGGCCCAGCTCCATCAGATGGCGCAGCGCGTCGGAGCGCTCCCGCACCAGCTCCATGGAGTCCGTTTCCTCCGTGATGCGCACATAGTTCAGGGCAATGGAAACCAGCTCCGGCTCCCGATCGCTGTGAAGCTCAAAGCGTACCACGGGATAGCGCGTGGATTGGCTCAGCTCCACCAGAATCCGCTTTTCGCGGGTGGTCAGATCCAAATGGGACAACTGCGGCATGACAAAGCACCCTTTCTTTTTTCACAAGGAGTCTGCTGTTACAGCAGCCCCATAGCGTATTTTGCGGCCAGAATCCGTACGACGGACTCCATCAGCCGGTCCTGCGATACCTCGCCGCTCTCCACGGCGCTGAGAAGCGCCTGGTAATCCGTGCGGGGATCCGAGGAGAGCAGGATATCGTTTCCCGCCTGGAAAGCGGTCACAGCGGGGCTTTTTCCTCCGGTGAAGTCGGTAATGGCGTCCATGATGAGATCATCTGTCATGATGAGCCCCGTGAAGCCCAGCTCGTCCCGCAGGATCTCGTTCACCTTGGGGGAAAGCGACGCGGGGGCGTCGGGATCCATACACTCCACAACATTATGGGACACGAGCACGAACTGCGCGCCCGCCTCAATGCCCGCCCGGAACGGCAGAAAATCGGAGGTTTCAAATGTCTCCATCGGCCGCTTGTCGTAGACAAGACCGGTGTGCGTGTCTCCGTTGTTTCCATAGCCGGGGAAGTGTTTGAGTGTGCAGGCCAGTCCATTCTCCTGATACGTTTCCACGCAGACGCGGATATAGTCCGCCGTCGTTTGTGCGTCCTGCCCAAGCGAACGGTCATAAATGAAATCGGATGGATTGGTGGAAATGTCCGCCACGGGCGCGAGGTTTAGGTTCAGCCCGAGGCTTTTCAGCAGCTGCGCCTTGTCGCGCGTGTCAATCACGACGGAATCGAGCTGCGCCCGCGCGTATACCTGCTGGGGCGACTCGAATTTCTGACTGGCATACTGGGAAAAACGGCTGATGCGCACCACCGTGCCGCCCTCCTCATCACAGCAGAAAAACATGGGGGTGCGGCTGGAATTCTGGAAGGAGGAAAGCGTTTCCGGCACGGTTTCCTTTGTCTTGCCCTCGAAGAAATCGGCCATCAGGCAGTAGCCGCCCGGCTGGCAGTCGTCGATCAGCTTTACGGCTCCCTCCGTGGGGCAGCGGAAAATGAACACCTGGCCGACGAGATCGGCGGTGGTCATGGATTTCGCTTTCTGATACGCCCGCTCATAGTATGCGGAAAAAATCCCGTCGTCATCCGGGATGCCGGGCGTTTTTGGTTCCTCCGGCTCCGATGACACCGGGGAAGAGGGCGCCGCCTGCGATGAAGCTTCCGGCTCGGAAGAGGGCTGCGCCTGGGAGGACTGCGCGGCGTCTGAGGATGCGCCGCCGTTGACCAGGTCCACAACGACAGGAAGGGGCTTGACGCTTCCCAGCGCCCAGCCCCCCACAAGACAAACAACGGCAAGCAGGGTGATCAGACAGGCGCGCGCAATCACGCGCCCCGTACCCGGTCCGTTTCCTTTTTGATATTGCGGTTCGCGCGGCATGGGACAAGCCCCCTTTTGCTCCGTTTTTCCTTATTGTACCCCTTTTTTTCCAAAGGTGCAACACCCGGCGCAAAAAGGATCCCATCCCTGCTCAGAAGCGGAAATCGCGGCGGTTGGAAGCCCGGATGGCTTCCACGTTTTCCGCGGCGATCGCGCGGACCTTCTCGTTCGGAATCTTTTGCAGCTCCTTCTCGATCAAAGCGAAGCCCGTCTGCTTCGTTTCCTCCGAAGCGTAGTCCGTCAGGAACTCCGTGAGCGTCATCAGCGCGTTCGGATGGCAGCAGTTCTGGATCTGTCCGTTCTTGCACAGGCTCATGAAGCGGTCGCCCGTGCGGCCCTCGCGGTAGCAGGCTGTGCAGAAGGAGGGCAGGAAGCCAAGCTCCATCAGCCAGTGGACCACCTCGTCGAGCGTGCGCTGGTCGGAGACGTCGAACTGCTCGGAATCGTGCGGGCGCTCCTCCTCGGTATAGCCGCCCACAGAGGTGCGGGACGCGCCGCTGATCTGGGAGATGCCCACCTGAAGCGCTTTTTCGCGCACCTGCTGGGATTCGCGCGTGGAAATGATCATGCCGGTATACGGCACGGCAATGCGGATGCATGCGATGATCTTGAGGAAGGTTTCGTCGTCGATCCCGTTGTCAAACGTGTCTGGGTCGATGTCGTCGGCACGCTTGAGACGCGGCACGCTGATCGTGTGCGGCCCCACGCCGTGAACGGCTTCCAGATGCTCCGCGTGCATGAGCAGGCCCGCGAATTCATATTTGTAGCGCTCCAGCCCAAAGAGCACGCCGAGCCCCACGTCGTCGATGCCGCCTTCCATGGCGCGGTCCATCGCTTCGGTGTGGTATTCATAGTTGTGCTTCGGTCCCGTGGGATGCAGCTCCAGATAGCTGTCGCGGTGGTACGTCTCCTGAAACAGAATATAGGTGCCGATCCCGGCTTCCTTGAGCATCCGGTACTCCTCCACCGTGGTGGCAGCGATGTTCACATTCACGCGGCGGATCGCGCCGTTTTTGTGCTGGATGGAATAGATCGTCTTGATGGATTCCAGAATATATTCGATGGGATTGTTCACGGGGTCTTCTCCCGCTTCAATCGCGAGACGCTTGTGGCCCATATCCTGTAACGCGATGACCTCATTGCGGATCTCGTCCTGTGTCAGCTTCTTGCGGCAGATGTGCTTGTTCTTGCTGTGATATGGGCAGTACACGCAGCCGTTGACGCAATAGTTGGAGAGGTAGAGAGGGGCAAACATGACGATACGGTTGCCGTAGAACGCCAGCTTGATTTCCTCCGCGAGCCGGTACATCTCCTCCACCTTTTCCGGAATCTCGCAGGCGAGCAGCACGGAGGCCTCGCGGTGCGTCAGCCCTTCGCAGTGGACGCCGTTCCCGTTCTTTTTGGGACGTGCCTTTTCCAGCAGGCTGTCGATCAATTCGACGTTGTTCTTGTTCTCCTCCGCGTAACGGAGCGTTTCCAGGATCTCCTCGTGGTTGATGAATTCCCCTGCCTTGAGGGATTTCGGGTTGTACTGTGCCATAGTCTCTTTCCTTTCTTTAGGGTCAGATGTTCTTTCCCTTTAGATTTTCGTTTTCCATCTTGCTATATCGGACGTCGCCCCTTGCGGTGACGGCGGTATAACCAATGGCCTGCAAGCGCTCCTCCAGACGGCGGCGGTGCTCTGCGGCCTCCGCGCCGGTATACAGCTTGTTGTCGTAGAGCTCATACTTTCCCCGATCCTCCTCGGGGGAAAGGTTCGGCATGATGACGTTTGCCCCGGCGAGAATACCGCGTTCCCGGCCGTCGGAGGAGAGCGTGCCGAGCGCCGTTGTGGCGGGAAGCAGGATATGCGGGCAGATCAGGCGGATCACGGAAAGCAGAAACAGAGTCTGATCCACGGATCCTGCCGGGCACTGCGCAAAGGGCGTCGCATGGTGGGGGATGAACGGGCCGATCCCGCACATATCCGGCTGAAATTCCTCGATGAATTTCAGATCGGCGGCGAGACAGTCGTCTGTTTGGTACGGGGAGCCGACCATGAAGCCGCAGCCCACCTGATAGCCGATCTCCCGCAGATCGCGCAGGCAGCGCATGCGGTTTTCGAGCGTCTGCACAGGCGGGTGAAGCTTTGCGTAATGGACGGGGTCCGCTGTTTCATGGCGCAGCAGATACCGATCCGCGCCCGCCGCGAAGAGCTGCTCATAGCTTTCGCGGGATCGCTCGCCCAGCGAGAGCGTGACGGCACAGCCGGGGCAGCGCTCCTTGACGGAGCGGATCAGCTCGCAAAGGATCGCGTCTGTGTAAAACGCGTCCTCACCGCCTTGCAGCACGAAGGTGCGAAAACCGAGCGCAAAACCGCGTTCACAGCAGGCGAGGATCTGCTCGGGCGTCAGGCGGTACCGCTCACAGGATATGTTGCCGCGGCGAATTCCGCAATAGAAACAATCGTTGCGGCAATAGCTGCTGATCTCAATCAGGCCCCGCAGGTACACGTCTGTACCGTACCATTGCTTGCGCAGCGGGACGGCCTTTTGGGCAGCATACGACGCCAGCTCCGGGGAGGCGGACCGCACCAGAAGCGCGTATTCCTCCCGGGAGAGGGAATGCGTCTCCGCCAGCCTGTCGAGCAGGCGGGCGCACTCCGCAAAGGGTGTTTTCTTTTGTTCCGACATAAAAAATACCGCGTCCCTCCGGGCAGACGGGGACACGGCAAAGCCGGACCCCAGCTTTCGCCGCAACCATGTTTTGGCGTCAGGAGGGTATCTTCCTTTTTCTTTGCATTGATTTTAGGTTTGGTGAGAAACGTCCGGAAAAATTCGCTTTGCTCTTTTTCCTGGCTTTTTAGGGCTTCGCGCACTTTTTCTTAAAGGGGGTTTCACCCCCTTTACCCCTGCCGGGTCTCCGCTCCCGCTCCGGTCGGCGCCTTGTTTGTGTGCCACCGGCACACGGCGCCCTTTTGAAAAAGGCGGGCGAAAACTTCACGTTTGCCCTTTTTCAGCTTTTGGAGTACGCCGCTTTCGCGGAGATACCATTCAGCCGCCCAAGCAGGCCGGTGAGCGTGTTGATCGCATCCTGCGGCGCGTCAACGGCAACGCAAATGATGTTGATCCCCTTCTCCCGATAAGGGATTCCCATTCTTCCAATGATGTATTCGCTGTAATCGTGCAGCACACGGTTGAGCGCGCCGGTGCTCTCCGGGTTTTCAACGATGATGCTGATCACGGCTACTCTCGTGTTCACGGTGCGTTCCTCCCTTTTGTGTCGCTTCCTTCCGCCGGGCTCGTGCCGCAGGACAGAACGAATTTTGGCAGGAGGCGCAGCCGCCCGCACAGCCCTTGGAGCGGAAACGCAGGGCCAATCCCAGCAGAAGGGCCAGACATGCAAGCAGAAGCCAGTCTGCGGGACTCATACGCCGCCCGCGGGGGTGCTTTTCCGTGTTTGTCCGCGCATCGCGTTCCCTTCTTTCCGCTTTCTTTCTATTGTAAAAGTCTCCCAATGTATTGTCAAGGAAAAAAAGCTTTTGGCGAAATCGCGGGAAGCGCGCAGGACGGGGAAATGTTGGTTGTTTTTTAGGCGCGCGGGGAGTATAATAAGCTGATAAGAAAATTTGAGGAGGCGCCTCTGTTTGAGTACGACAACTGTTCCGGATTTTCTTCCGGTGCTGCTTGGCAGCGATATGAACGTTTACGGCATGGCCCGATCGTTTCATCAGGCCTACGGAATCAAAAGCGTGGCGGTGGGAAAAGGAATGCTGGGGGCGACCTCGCACAGCCGGATCGTTTCGGTGGAAGCCGTGGAGCCGAATCTGGAGGATGACAAGGTATTCTGCGACACGCTGCTGAAGTTTGCCAAGCGGTATCCGGGCCGCACGCTTCTGCTCGTTCCGTGTGGGGATAACTATATCAAGCTTCTGGTGCGCAATCAGGACAAGCTGCGCGATGCATACCGCTTTGAGTGCATTGACGAGCCGCTTCTGATGCGTCTGAGCATCAAGGAAAGCTTTTATGAGGTGTGCCGGGAGCATGGCTTTGCCTTCCCGAAAACGACCACGTGCTCCTATGAAAACTACAAGGGCGTGGAGCTGCCCTTTGATTTTCCGGTGATTATCAAGCCGAGCAACTCCGTAGCCTATTGGAACTGTCGTTTTCCGCACAAGAAAAAGGTGTTTGTCGCACAGAACCGGGAAGAGTTCGACGCGATCCTCGACGCGATCTATGGTTCGTCCTACAAGGATCATCTCATTTTGCAGGAATTCATCCCCGGCGACGACAGCGGGATGCGCGTGATGAACTGCTACTGCGGGCGCGACCGAAAGGTGAAGCTGATTGCCCTCGGCCACACGCTGCTTGAGGAACACTCCCCGGAGGGGATCGGCAGCTATGCCGCGATCATCAGCACGCGGGACGACGCGCTCTCCGAGCAGATGAAGAATTTCCTTGAGGGGATCGGTTATGTGGGGTTTGCAAACTTCGATATGAAGTATGACCCGCGCGACAAAACGTACAAGCTTTTTGAAATGAATCTGCGCCAGGGCCGCAGCAGCTTCTTTGTGACGGCGGCCGGCTACAATCTGGCCCAGTGGCTCGTGGACGACGTAATCCTGCAAAAGGAGCTGCCGCTGACCATCGCGGACAACCGGGTGCTGTGGAGCATTATCCCGAAGGACGTCATCTTCCATTATGTGAAGGACGAAGCTTTGAAGGAGGAAGCCCGCCGCCTGATCCACGAGGGGAAATATGTGCAGTCGATGAGCTACCGGGGGGACACCTTCCGCAAGCGCTTCGTGCAGTTCCATCTGAGCCAGATCAATTACCGCAAGAAATATAAAATGTGCTTTGGCAACAAGAGCCTTCGCGACTGAGGGCGGAAAGGAAACAGCATACATGCAGCAGGACAACCTTCTGGGCATTATCGGCGGGCTTGGCCCGATGGCGACCGCTTACTTTCTTGAGCTGACCGTGAAGATGACGGCGGCGGAGCGTGACCAGGATCATCTGCGCGCCGTTCTCATGGAGGCGCCCGAGATCCCGGATCGCACGGCGCATATTCTGGATCGGAACCAGCCCTCACCGCTCCCGGCGCTCACGGCATACGCCAAAAAGCTGGAAGCGCTCGGCTGCGGCTGCATCGCGATTCCGTGCATCACGTCCCACTACTTTTTCCCGGAGCTTGCTGAAACAATCTCGATCCCGCTGCTGAACATTGTGGAGGAGACAGCGCGCCATTTAAAGGAAAACGGTGTGCGCTCGGCAGGCGTGATGGCTACCACCGGCACAGTACGCACAGGGCTGTTTCAGCGCGCGCTGGAACAGGAGGGCGTGGACTGTGTGCTTCCGGACGAGGAGCATCAGGCGATGGTGATGCGCGTCATTTACGACGACGTAAAGGCCGGGCGGCCCGTGGAGCCGGAAGTGTTTGGGGAAGCGGCTTCCCACCTGCGCCAAAGAGGAGCCGAGTGTCTGATTCTGGGCTGCACGGAGCTTTCTCTCGCCAACCGCGAACGTCCGCTGGGGCCGGGCTGTCTGGACGCGCTGGAGGTGCTGGCGCGCGCCGCCGTGCTGGCCTGCGGCAAACCGCTCCGCCCGGCATACGGGCGGCTGATCACGCAATAACCGCCGGGATTCCCGGCTTTTCGAGACAGGAAGGATGGATGGCATTTGTGTGGATTTGCAGGCTTTTTCCGAAACGGCTGGAACGGTGACCGCGAGGCGGTGATCCGCGATATGGCGGATCGCATCCGCCACCGGGGACCGGATCAGGACGACTATTATGTGGACGATACGATCGCCATGGGCTTTCGCCGTTTGAGCATCATCGATCTTGAGGGCGGCAGCCAGCCGATCCGCAATGAGGACGGCACGAAGGTGCTCACCTTCAACGGCGAGATTTATAATTTCCGGGAGCTGCGCGTGGAGCTGCTTGACGCGGGCCATGTGTTCAAGACCGGCACGGACAGCGAGGTGCTGCTGCACGGTTACGAGCAGTGGGGCGAGGATCTGCTTCAGCGTCTGCGCGGCATGTTTGCCTTTGTGATTTGGGACAGCCGAGAGCAGAAGCTGTTCGGCGCGCGCGATATTTTCGGCATCAAGCCGTTCTATTATTATCAGCACAACGGCGACTTTTTCTATGGCTCGGAGATCAAGAGCTTCCTCGCGCACCCAAATTTCGTTAAGGAGCTGAACGAGGAGCGTCTGCCGGAATACCTGTGCTATGAGTATGTCCCGGACGAGGAAACGATGTTCCGCCATGTGTATAAGCTGCTCGGCGGGCATTGCTTCACCTACCAGAACGGCAAGCTTTCCATCCGCCCCTACAACGAGATCCAATACCACATCGACGAGAAACCGACGCTCGAGGAGTGGGAGAAGCGGATCACGGACACCTTCTCGGAGAGCGTGCGCGCCCATAAAATCGCAGATGTGGAGGTCGGCTGTTTCCTGTCCTCCGGTGTGGATTCGAGTTATGTGGTGAAGGAAGTCAGCAAGACGGCCGACGGCGTGAAAACCTTCTCCGTCGGCTACGCGGAGGAAAAATACAGCGAGCTGCCCTACGCGCAGGATTTCAGCAAAGCTGTGGGCGTGCCGAACATCAGCAACAAGGTGAGCGCGGACGATTTCTTCGGCGCGGCTTCCATCATCCAGTATTATCTCGACGAGCCGATGCCGAACCCCTCGGAAATCCCGCTTTACTTCCTCGCCCAGAACGCCGCGAAGTATGTGAAGGTCGTGCTTTCCGGCGAGGGTGCGGATGAGCTGTTCGGCGGCTATCCGATGTATCTGGCCGGGATGCACTTTGATCATTACGCCCATCGTGTGCCGCGCGCCCTGCGCCGCGCCGCCGGAGCCGCTGCCTCAAAGCTGCCTGCCTTCAAGGGCAAAAATTTCCTCGTGCGCGGAGGGATGGAGCCGTATCAGCGCTACATGCGCAGCAACTATGTGTTCACCCGCACGAACGTGAACCGCTATCTGAAAAAGGACTATCATCCGAAGGATCCTGTCGACTATGTGAAGCCGTATTTCGATAAGGTGCGCGATCTCGACGAGCCGACACAGCTGCAATATGTCGATATCCATGTCTGGATGCTGTACGATATTTTGCAGAAGGCCGACCGCATGAGCATGGCGAACTCGCTGGAGCTGCGCGTGCCGTTCCTCGACAAGCGGATGCTTGCGCTGGCCACACAGATTCCCTCGCGCTACCGCGTCCATGGGGACGTGACGAAGGTAGCCCTGCGCGGTGCGGCGATCAAGCAGATCCCGGAGCGCACGGCGAACAAGAAGAAGCTCGGCTTCCCTGTTCCGCTGAACGACTGGCTGCGGCAGGACAAATACTATGCGATGGTGAAGGAAGCCTTTGAGAGCGATGTGGCCGCCACGTACTTTAACCAGGAAGCGATTCTCCGCCTGCTTGACGGACACAAGGCGGGCGAAAACCATATGCAGCCCATTTGGAGCATCTATTCCTTCCTTCTCTGGTACGACGAATTCTTTGTGAAACGCTAAAAAACAGGCTGGGCAGCCCTAAGGGCCGCTCAGCCTGTTTTTTTACGGCGAAGCCGCATGAAATTTTCGCCGCCAGCGCATTTTCCGTGCGCTGCGCTTTCTACAAACTATTATCTCGCCTGTAAAATCTTATAGACGCGTGAAATGCTGAGATTGTACTTGAGAGCCAAATCGGAGACGTCATAGCGGTCGCTGTAAAAATCATCCTTGAGCTGGAGATTCCGCTCCTCACGGTCAGCGGCGGCGCTATAGGCCGGGAAATAAACCGTCGTGCCCGCCAGTTCCTCCAGCACGGAACGGTATTCATCCTCCCCGAGCAGCTCACGCAGTTTTTTGAGGGCTTCTCTGGAATCCATGGCTGTCACTCAATGAAGATCTGTCCGCAGGCCAGGATGGCATGGAAAACCTCCTTGCGCATCATCAGTTCATCCGGGATGTGACCTTCGGAGAGATATTTTCGGATGATGGTACCGCTGATCTCAACGCGCCCCGTGTCATAATGGCCGCAGTGCTTGTCCGTGACCACCTGCCCGCAGATGGAGCAGTAGTACGGCTCGCGCATGAGCAGCAGCTCGATGCCGAGGTCATTTTCCGCGGCAAGGCGGCGGGCCAGCGCATGTGCGTCATACGCGCCGTAATAGCCGCCCACCCCCGCATGGTCTCGCCCGATGATGAAGTGTGTGCAGCCCAGATTCCGGCGGATGATGGCATGGAACACCGCTTCCCGCGGGCCTGCGTAGCGCATCTGCGTTTTCAGCCCGGCGATATATACCCGCCCCTTGGGATAGAAATTGTCAATCATCGCGCGGTAGCCCGCCATAACGGCCTCCTGCGTGAAGTCACCCTTCTTTTTCCATCCGGTGATAGGGTTGATGAACAGGCCGTCGCACAGTTCCAGCCCTGCGCGCTGCAAATGCTCGTGCGCCTTATGGACAGGATTGCGGGTCTGGAACCCGACCACCGTTTTCCATCCGCGCTCCGCGAAGGCACGCTTTGTCTCCTCCGGGCGCAGCGCTCCCTCAAGAAGCGAGCGGTCCAGCAAGCGCACCGGGCCACCCACGCGCCACGGGGAGCGTTCCAGTTCCTTTTTCACGCCGGGGTGCGCTGTTTCGCTCGTCAGAAACACAGCGGCAATATCCTCCGGCGTCAGCTCAAAGACGCTTTCCACATCAATTTCCGCCACCGTGCGCCCGCCGGATGTCAGGCCAAGCGTTTCGCCGGGACGCAGGGCGCGGGCTGTCTCCTCCGGCACGTCCAGCGTCACCGGAATAGGGAACACCTCACCGTTTTGCAGGCGGCAGGAGTCCACGACGCTGCGCGTATCCTCCTTGCCCATGAAGCCCCGCAGAGGGGCCAGCAGGCCCGTCTCAATGTTAATGACATCCTGTAAGGTTTCCTCGTTGATTGCTGCCGTCCTCACGCGCAAACCTCCTTTTCCCAACCCTTTCCGTACTTCTTTTCCATGTAATCCAGTACGGCGCGGAAGGTTTCCTCCTCGCTGAGCTTGTCCACCTCCAGCACCAAATCCGGGTGCTGCGGCTCGTCAAAGCGCGCGTCTATGCCGACGATCGGCGTCTTGCCCTCGTTGTCGCGGTACACGCCCTTCACATCGTTTTTCCGGCTGACAGCCAAATCCTTTTTCAGATAGATCTCGTTGTAGCCCGCAATCTTCTTGCGTGCCAACGCACGCAAAGGCTCGAGCGGAGCGATGTTGCAGATGATACCGACGATATTGTTTTTGTCGAGCAGATACGCGCCGAGAAGGATCCGCTTGATATTTGCTTCCCGATCCGCGTCTGTGTAGCCAAGGTCGCGGTCAAAGAGATCGCGCACCTCGTCGCCGTCCAGAAGATAATTCCTTCTGCCCGCTTTGTTCAAGTATTCCTCCAGCCGGCGGCCGATGGTCGTTTTTCCCGCCCCGGAGATTCCAATGAGCCAGATTATCATGCGTTTTTCCTCCGTTCTCAGTGATACAGCGGCTGTTCCAGCAGAGCGGGATCCAGCTTCAGGGCTTTCATCATATGCAGAGGCTGGCCTCGGCGATTGATAAAGTTCAAACCTTCCAAAAGACAGCACGCAAAGCGATAACGATCTTTGTCCATTCTTTGAATCAGATTATCTAACATTTGCTCAATAGATTCATTAAAATTTTCCTGATATTTATTATTTTGTTCTTCCGTATCTTTAGCTAATCGTAGAATCTGAAACTTTTCATTTGTATCATTCTCATTTGAAACTTTATGTAAAATAGCTTTATTAATTTGAAGAGAATGCCTCCAAGATTCACGAATATGATGATTTGCACATGTAA
>HHCFC01400__coassemble_1701_pt1 | contig 17548 bp, 15 predicted proteins | sample HHCFC01400__metabat2_high_PE_024 | metagenome-assembled genome bin HHCFC01400
TTTTTAGAAAAAAATGGACGAAAAACGTGAATTTTCAACAGTTTTTGCTTCTCCCTGCGGGCGGAAATTAAGCAGCGGATTCCAAACCCACGTCTTGACTTTCGGAAAGAAAGCTTCTTATAATAGATTATTAGAGTATACGATGGGCTCTGCCCATATATTTAATAGTATGAAATATTCAAAATGGATAAGATTATTTTGGAATGCCGAAAGGGATTTCCCAGGAAGCGAACCGGAAAGGCAGGAAAAGCAGATGAGAATTGGCCTTGATGTAGGTTCCACTACGATCAAATGTGTGGTTCTCGACGACAACCAGCAGATCGTCTATCAGTCCTACGAACGTCATTTTTCGCAAATCACACAGAAGATGACGGAGCTTTTGGAAAAAATCAAAACCAGCGTGTTACATGGGGAACCGGCCCAGCTGACTGTTTCCGGCTCCGCCGGTATGGGCATCGCGGAAGCGTGCAGCCTGCCGTTTGTGCAGGAGGTTTACGCCACCCGTGTGGCAACCAACGAGCTGATTCCGGACACCGACGTCATCATTGAGCTTGGCGGTGAGGACGCGAAAATCCTCTTCCTCTCCGGCGGGATGGAGGTCCGCATGAACGGCTCCTGTGCGGGCGGCACGGGCGCTTTCATTGATCAGATGGCGACACTGCTGAACCTGCCGCTTGACGAGATGAACCAGCTGGCGGCGGAATATGAAAAAATCTATACCATCGCTTCCCGCTGCGGCGTATTTGCCAAAAGTGATATTCAGCCCCTGCTCAACCAGGGCGCACGCAAAAGCGACATCTGCGCCAGTATCTTTGCGGCTGTGGCCAATCAGACCATTGCGGGACTGGCCCAGGGCCGGAAAATCACCGGAAAGGTGCTGTATCTGGGCGGGCCGCTGACCTTCCTCTCCGAGCTGCGCCACGCATTTGACATTGCGCTGAAAACCACTGGCATCTGCCCCGAAAATTCCCTTTATTTTGTAGCGCTCGGCGCGGCTTTCAGCAGCGTGGAATCCATTGATATTGATGCAGCTCTCAAAAACATTGCGGGCTACGACGCAAACGCTGCGTTCCGTTTCATCCCTCCGCTCTTTGAAAACGAAGCGGAGTACGAAGCTTTTCGTGAGCGGCACGCTTCCTGCCGCGCTCCCCGCGGAGATATCGCTTCCTATCGCGGAAAAGCGTATCTCGGTGTGGACGCGGGCTCTACGACGGTCAAGGCCGTGGTCATGGGCGAAAACAAGGAGGTCCTCGACTCGATTTACCGGAGCAACTCCGGCAACCCCGTGCCGATTGTGCTTGAATACCTGTTGGAACTGCGCCGCAAATACCCGAATCTGACCTTCGCCTCCTCCGCTGTGACCGGCTACGGCGAAGAGCTGCTGAAGAACGCGTTTGGGATGGATTTCGGCATCGTGGAGACGGTGGCGCACTTCACCGCCGCCAAAACCTTCCTGCCGGACGTTGATTTCGTCATCGACATCGGCGGACAGGATATGAAATGCTTCAAGATCCGCAAGGGGGCCATTGACAACATCTTCCTGAACGAAGCGTGCTCCTCCGGCTGCGGTTCGTTTTTGCAGACCTTTGCCAACACGCTCGGCTACAGCATCGAGGATTTTGCCAAGCTCGGCCTGTTTGCGAAGCATCCCGTTGACCTTGGCAGCCGCTGCACCGTGTTCATGAACTCCTCCGTCAAGCAGGCACAGAAGGACGGAGCCACCACGGAGGACATTTCCGCGGGATTGTCCGTCAGCGTGGTCAAAAATGCCATTTACAAGGTTATCCGTGTAGCAAGCGCGGAGGAACTGGGCCGCCGCATTGTGGTACAGGGCGGTACTTTCCTCAATGACGCTGTGCTGCGCGTCTTTGAAAAGGAAATGGGCGTCAATGTCGTACGCCCTGACATTTCCGGCCTGATGGGCGCTTACGGTGCGGCGGTTTACGCGCAGTCCCGCGCGAAATCCTCTTCAACACTGCTCTCGCTGGAGGATCTGGAAAACTTCAAGCATGAGGTTAAAGTGACAACCTGTGGCCTGTGCAACAACCACTGCCGCCTGACCATCAACGTGTTTCCCGGCAACCGCCGTTTTATCGGCGGAAACCGCTGCGAAAAACCGGTCACTCGCCGTGCTGAACAGAATAAGGAGCTGAACATGTATGCCTACAAGCTGGCTCAGCTTCTCTCCTACCGTCCGGTGGAGGGGCCGCGCGGCAAAATCGGCATTCCGATGGGGCTGAATATGTATGAGCTGCTTCCCTTCTGGTACACCCTGTTCACGAAACTGGGCTTTGAGGTTGTCACCTCTCCTCTGTCGAGCCGCGAGCTGTATTTGGAAGGGCAAAGCACCATCCCCAGTGATACCGTCTGTTTCCCTGCCAAGCTGATGCATGGTCACGTGCTCTCCCTGATCGATCAGGGGATCCGTTCCATCTTCTATCCTTGCATGTCCTATAACTTTGACGAAAAGATGGGCGACAACCACTACAACTGCCCTGTCGTCGCGTATTACCCGGAGGTCATTGCCGCGAATACAACGGCGCTCGAGGGTCTGAACTTTATCCATGATTACGTTGGCATTCACCGCCGCCATGATTTCCCCGGGAAATTCCACGAGATCCTTTCCCACTATTTCAAGGGGATTTCCCAGCGCGAGGTGAAAGAGGCTGCCGAAGCTGCCTATGCCGAATATTACGGGTATCTGGACCGCATCCGCCGAAAGGGCAAGGAGATGATTGAGGAAGCCCGCGCAGAGAAAAAACCGATCATCATCCTGAGCGGCCGTCCGTATCATCTGGATCCCGAAATCAATCACGGCATTGACAAGCTGATCACCAGCCTCGGCGCAGCGGTCATTTCCGAGGATGTGGTAAGCGATGAGGTACATAAATTCCCCACGCATGTGCTCAACCAGTGGACGTATCACGCGCGCCTGTATGCCGCCGCCCGGTATGTCGGCACACAGCCTGATATGAATTTGGTGCAGCTGGTTTCCTTCGGCTGCGGTGTGGACGCGATCACAACGGACGAGGTGCGGAGCATTCTCGAGGAAAAGGAAAAGATTTACACGCAGATCAAGATCGACGAAATCACTAATCTGGGAGCAGTCAAGATCCGTCTGCGCAGTCTGTTTGCCGCTCTGGAACAAGAAAACGAGAGGAGGAGCTGAGATGGCCGAGCTGAAATTCAATAAAAAGGGACGTCTCCTTTTTACCAAGGAGATGAAAAAGGAATATACCATCCTCTGCCCCATGATGCTGCCGATCCATTTCTCCCTGTTTGTGGATGTGTTCCGCAACTGCGGCTATAAGGTGGAGCTTCTGACAAATGACGGCCCTTCCATCGTACAGGAAGGCTTGAAATATGTCCATAACGACACCTGCTACCCTGCCCTGCTGGTTATCGGCCAGTTCATTGACGCGCTGCACAGCGGCAAATACGACCTTGACCGCACCGCTCTGATCATCACCCAGACGGGCGGCGGCTGCCGCGCGAGCAACTACATTCATCTGCTCCGCAAGGCTCTTCACAAGGCCGGGATGGATCAGGTGCCGGTGATCTCGCTGAACCTGTCCGGCCTGGAAAGCAACCCGGGCTTTTCGATCAACCTGTCCATCATCCGCAAGATGGTGGCGGCTATCGCTTACGGCGACGCGCTGATGGCGCTCAGCAACCAGGTGCGCCCCTATGAGAAGGAAGAAGGAGCCGCTGATCGTCTGGTGAAGCGGTGGACCGACGATCTGAGCGCACAGTTCCGGCGCGGCAAGGGCCTTGGCCTGAAGGAGGAAAAGGAAAACCTCTTTGCCATTGCGCGCGACTTCGCCGCGATCCCCGTGGAGAAAAAGCCGAAAATCAAGGTGGGAATCGTTGGAGAAATTTACGTCAAATACGCTCCCTTTGCCAACAACCACTTGGAGGAATTCCTTGCCAGCCAGGATTGCGAGGTCAACGTGCCGGGCCTGATGAACTTTGTGCTTTTCAAGGTCGACAACCGTATGGAGGATATCAAGCTTTACGGAGGAAGCCACGCCAAATTTGCCGTGGTCCGTATGCTGTTTGACTATCTGACCAAGATGCAAAACATCTTTACGGAAGCCATTGCCTCCCAGCCGTGCTTTGAAGTCCCCGCAACCTACGAGCATGTCAAAAAGCTGGTCAAGGGTGTGATCGGCTACGGCAACAAGATGGGCGAAGGCTGGCTGCTCACCGCTGAAATGCTGGAGCTGGCGGAAGCAGGTTATGAAAATATCGTCTGCGCCCAGCCGTTCGGCTGCCTGCCGAACCACATTGTCGGCAAGGGAATGATCCACCGGATCAAGGCGGAAAACGAGCGCGCAAACATCGTTCCCATTGACTACGATCCCAGCGCTACAAAGGTCAATCAGGAAAACCGCATCAAGCTGATGCTTGCCGTTGCCAGAGAGAATCTGGAGAAAAAGCAGACGGAGAAAAAAGCATAAAAGGCCGAAACAAAAGAGCGGCGTTCCCGGGAAGCTTCCCTGGAATGCCGCTCTTTTTCTTCTCTTTGTCTGCTGCCATCAGTCCTCACGCAGCACCAATTCCACCGGACAGTGATCGCTGCCGAAAATATCCGATCGAATAGTGGAGGACACCAGCCGATCCCGCAGGCGATCTGAGGTGAGGAAATAATCGATCCGCCAGCCCGCATTCTTTTCCCGGGCACGGAAGCGGTAGCTCCACCAACTGTAGGCCCCCGTCAAATCGGGATGAAAATACCGGAAGGTATCGGTAAACCCGGACGCGAGAAGCTCTGTCATCTTGCCGCGCTCCTGATCGCTGAATCCGGCATTGCCGCGGTTCGTTTTCGGGTTTTTAAGGTCGATCTCCTCATGTGCGACATTCATATCACCGCAGACAACGACCGGCTTTTCCGCGTCAAGCGAAAGCAGATAGGCGCGGAACGCATCCTCCCACTCCATGCGGTAATCGATTCGGGCCAGGCCGTCCTGCGCGTTCGGGGTGTAGACCGTCACCAGGAAAAACTCCGGGAATTCCAGCGTAATCGCGCGTCCCTCTCCCACATGGACAGGATCTCCGATGTCATTGCGCACGGAAAGCGGTTCCCGGCGGCTGAACACCGCCGTGCCGGAATAGCCCTTCTTCTCGGCGGAATTCCAGTACTGCGCATAACCGGGCAAATCCAGCTCGGCCTGCCCCGGCTGCATCTTGGTCTCCTGAAGGCAAAACACATCCGCGTCTGTTTCACGGAAATAGTCAAGAAACCCTTTCCCCAGGCAGGCCCGCAGGCCGTTGACGTTCCACGATACCAATTTCATTGCGATGCTTCATCCTTTGCTTGTGTTGTTTCCGTCTGTGTGGTTTCCCCGACCGTCTCCTCCTCAGCAAGGGCGGATTCCTCCTTTGTGGGTTCCTCCTGACTGGGAGGGAGCACCAGTTCATACAGCTCCGCTGTTACCACGCCGTTTTCCGCCTTCATCCGGATCTGAATGGGATTCATTCGGTTGTTGAAGAAGGCGAAATCATGCTGATAAAGAATGTTTCCGTTGCGCCAGATGGAGGCTTCGCGCATACCGGGGCGCAAATAAGTGACAGGCTGCGAGTGCGCATAGACCTCCGCCAGATACATTTTCGCGTAATCCGCCGCGCTGGCCAGTGTCGTCGTCACCTGGCACAGGCCGCCGCCGTAATCATAACCGGTGGAGGAAAACACAGTGGCCAGCTGGTAGCCGTCCGCTTTGCTGCCGGAGCCGCCGTGCTGACACCAGGAAAAGTATTCCGCGGGAAGAATCACGCGGCCATCCACAGACTGGCAGCCGAGCTCCAGATTCACGTTGCGTCCCCAATTAGCGGCATTGAGAGAATAATAGCTCTCCTCCCTGCCGATTAAGACAGGAACCAGCTTGTCCGCGTTTTTCTCATAATATTCCTGCGGGGACATGAGCAGCGCGCCGTTTAACAGCAGATGCTGGAAGATATCCGCGTCCGTATAGCAATCATAGACATTCTGTCCATCCCGCGAACGGGCATACACCCACTGATCCTCCTTGAGCTCCACCCCGTCAATGGTATAATCTTTTTTCAGATAGAGCGGAAAACAGTTGTCCTTGACATACTGTGTGGGAAGATACCCCTCTGTTCCCCGGACAATAACACGCGACCATCCATTGGCCAGCGTTTCCCGCACAAAGGCACGCTCCGTCGCAAAGGGAAGCAGCAGGCGGCTGGCCGATGTGCTCGGCGCACTGCGCAAAAACAGGCTTTTGTTGTTGAAGCCAATGTTCACGATGTAGTAATTCTCCGCCGGAACCGTCACAACAGGAAAAACCTCCTCGGCGGGCGGTTCCGGTTCCACAGGCTCCTGCGGCGTTTCCGGCGGCGGGGTGGATTCCTCATCCGGTGAAGGCGCAGGATCCTCCTCTTCGGCCGTTTCGGAGGTTTCCGATGACACTGGCGTTTCCTGTTCGGACTCTTGTTCCTGCACAGGCGTCTGTTCCAACAGATTGTATTCCTCCGGCGCAGCCTCGGAAGCCAACGGAAGCTCCCAGCCGTTCGTTTCCGCCTGTGCAGGAACTGCCAGCGGCGCCAACAGCGCGCAGATCAGCATCAGCATCAAAAAGCGTCGTTTCCCTCGTCTCACAAAAATCCCCCTTTTCTCTTTTCCGCCTGCCGGCGGCCTTTTCTCATCATAGCATGTTCTTTGCCCGCTTTGCGTCCGTTTCTGTCGCATCAGGAGCAAAGGTTTTCCCTTTCCAGCTTCATTGTAGCATATTGTGGAAAGACCCGCAAGAGCAGACAAAAATCGAAATTTCTTCCCGGATTTGCTGGCCTTTTTTTGAAAATCTGCTATAATGATGTGTATTGTCTGTTCTATTTTTCTTTCATTTTTCGCAGTTAACGAAAGGAGCGCTTTTCATGAAAAATCCCATTGCCACAATTGAAACCACTCACGGTAAAATCGAGGTGGAACTGTATCCGGAGATCGCCCCGAATACTGTCAATAATTTTATTTCCCTCGTGCAGAAGGGCTTTTATGATGGAACCATCTTCCACCGCGTGATTCCCGGCTTTATGATTCAGGGCGGCGATCCCGACGGCACCGGCATGGGCGGCCCCGGCTACGCGATCCGCGGCGAATTCTCCCACAACGGCTTTGAAAACAATCTGCGCCACACGCGCGGCGTTCTCTCCATGGCCCGCTCCATGTTCCCGGACAGCGCCGGAAGCCAGTTCTTCCTGATGGTGGAGGATGCTCCGCACCTCGACGGCGAATATGCCGCCTTCGGCAAGGTAATTTCCGGAATCGAAGAATGTGACCGGATCGTTTCCGTCTCCCGTGACCGCCGCGACCGCCCGCTGGAGGATGAGCAGATGGTGAAAGTTACGGTGGAAACCTTTGGAGAGGAATATCCGGAGCCGGAGAAGCTGTAAGATGCGTGTTCTCAGAAAATTTATCCATTACTACAAGCCCTATCAGGCCGTTTTTTGGATTGATATGGCCTGTGCCCTGCTGGTAAGCGCGATCGATCTCGCGTTTCCCCAGCTGCTCAACTACTGCACGCGCAGCGTATTCACCCGCAGCGCGGAGGAGGTTCTGCGGATCCTCCCCCTGCTTGCCTTCGGGCTGCTTGTGATGTATCTGGCCCGCTTCGGCGGCCGGTATTACATCACCTGCCAGGGACACATCATGGGTGCCCGGATGGAGAGCGATATGCGCCAGGATCTGTTTGATCAGTTCCAGCGCCTTTCGTTTTCCTACTACGATCGGAACAACACCGGCGAAATGATGAGCAAGCTGGTCTCCGATCTCTTCGATATCAGCGAGCTGGCTCACCACGGACCGGAAAATATCTTCATCTCCCTGCTCAAGATTTTCGGCTCTTTCGCTCTGCTCCTGTGGATCAACGTCCCGATGACGCTCATTCTGCTCGCCGTCACGCTGATCATGCTGACATTCAGCGTATGGCAGAATAAGAAAATGCGCGCTGTTTTCATGGACAACCGCCGGAAGATCGCCGGAGTCAACGCAAGCTTGCAGGACAGCCTGGCCGGAATCCGTGTGGTCAAATCCTTCGCCAATGAGAGCGTGGAACACAAAAAATTCAGCGAAAGCAATCTGGAATTTCTGCGTTCCAAGGAAAAAAACTACAAGCGCATGGGCATTTTCCATGCGGGCAACAACTTCTTTCAGGGCATGCTCTTTCTGACGGTTCTCGTTTCGGGCGGCTACTTCATTGCAGCCGGTCAGATTGACGCGGTGGATTTGGCGACCTACGCACTGTACATCAACATTTTCATCAACCCGATTGAGGTGCTGGTGGAGTTTACGGAAATGTTCCAGAAGGGCTTTTCCGGCTTCAAACGGTTTCTCGAGGTCATGGAGACACAGCCGGAGATTGTGAACCGTCCGAACGCGCGTCCGCTCCGGGACATCCACGGCGTGATCGACTATCGTGACGTATCTTTCCATTATGAAAAGGGCGATTCCGTCCTCTCGCATATTGATATCCATATCGACGCGGGCAAAACGGTAGCGCTGGTCGGTCCTTCGGGCGGCGGCAAAACCACGCTGTGCAGCCTTCTCCCCCGCTTTTACGATGTAACAGGCGGCTGTGTGCAGGTGGACGGACAGGACGTGCGGGATTTGACGCTGGAAAGCCTGCGCTCCTCCATCGGCATTGTTCAGCAGGATGTATACCTCTTCTCCGGAACCATTCGGGAAAATATTGCCTACGGCAAACCGGACGCCACAGAGGAGGAGATCATCTCGGCAGCCAAGCGCGCCAACATTCATGAGTTTGTGATGGGCCTGGAGGACGGCTACGATACCTTTGTAGGAGAACGCGGTGCGCGGCTCTCCGGCGGACAGAAGCAGCGCATTTCCATTGCGCGTGTCTTTCTGAAGGATCCTCCGATTCTGATTCTCGATGAGGCGACGAGCGCGCTTGACAATGAGAGCGAGCGGCACATCCAGCAGAGTCTGGAGGAGCTCGCGAAGGATCGCACAACCATTGTGATTGCGCACCGCCTTTCCACCATCCGCAATGCCGATGAAATCATCGTCATCAGCGACGATGGTATTGTGGAGCGCGGCTGCCATGAAGAGCTTCTGAGCCGAAAGGGCCTGTATGCCCGCTATTACAACATGCAGTTTGAAGGGCTGGCGTAAAGCGGAGAAAGGAGAAATCAGCATGAATGCCTGTTATGAAGCCCGCATCCAGCGGGTGATTCAAAATATGGAGCGCGAGGGGCTTTCGCAGATTCTGGTCACCTCCACCGCATCCGTTTACTATCTGACGGGCGTATGGGTGGAGCCGATGGAGCGCCTTTTTGCGTTCTATCTCGATACGGACGGGAGACAGATTCTGTTCGGGAATGATCTGTTCGGCCTCCAACCTGTCCCTGGGCGTGAACTTTACGTCCATAACGACAGCGACGATCCGCTGCGCGATTTGGCCCGCCTGGTGAAGCCGGGAACGCTTGGCATCGACAAAGCCTGGCCGAGCCGTTTTCTGATCTCGCTCCTCCAAAAGCGGAGCGATCTCACCCCCGTGCTTGGCAGCGCGCCGGTGGACGAGGCAAGAATGCGCAAGGACGCGGAGGAGATTGAGGCGCTGCGGCACGCTTCCTGTGTAAATGATTCCGTTGTGGCCGCCGCTATCCATGCGGTACGGGAAGGCGCGGTGGAGTCTCAGCTTGCCGCGTTGGTAGAAGAAAAATTCCGTGAAGCAGGCGCGGGACGCGGCCACGGACAGCTCGTCTGCTTTGGCCCAAACGGCGCGGATCCGCACCATGAACCGAATTCCACCGTCATTCGGGATGGAGATTCCGTTGTATTTGATATCTTCATTCCGATCCCCTACTACTGGTGCGACATGACGCGCACCGTCTTTTTCCGCTCCGCGACCGATGAAGCCAAACGAGTGTATGAGACGGTGCGGGAGGCAAATCTCGCGGCGGAGGCTGTGATTCGTCCGGGCGTTCCGCTGTGTGAATTTGACCGCGCGGCCCGTGAGGTCATCGAAAAGGCGGGCTACGGCCCGTATTTCACGCACCGGCTTGGCCATGGCATTGGCTTGGAATGCCATGAGCCGCCGGACAACAGCGCATCCTCCACGGTGATCGCGGAGCCCGGCATGGTCTTTTCCGTTGAGCCAGGCATCTATCTGCCCGGCAAGCTTGGCGTGCGGATCGAGGATCTGGTGCTGGTCACGGAAACAGGCTGTGAGGTGCTGAACGCATACACGAAGGAACTTCAGATCGTTGGATAAACAAGGAGAACGCTCTGGAACTCCCCAGGAAGCGGAAAAATCTTGACAAATACCCAAAAATGGACTATAGTATAAGAAATTCATAACACCGATGATGCAGAGAAAAATCAGAGGGTTTCTTTCCAGCGAGCGAAGGACGGTGCAAGCTTCGTATGAAATGCTGAATAATATGGTCTGCGGAGGGCGGCGTCAAATGCGCCGACGTGAAGGCCCGCGTCAGTGGCCGGAGATATGCTGGTATCTCGCTGAGCGTCCATAAGGACGGAATCAAGGTGGCACCGCGAAATGGCTGTTTCGCCCTTGACTGGAAAGCATGCGCTTTGCAGTCAAGGGCTTTTTGTTACCCATTTTGGAAAGGATGATTGCTATGTCAGAACACCGTAAAATTGCTGTCATCGGCGCAGGCCATGTGGGCTCCCACTGTGCGCAAGCCCTTTGCTGGCGATGGTGTGCACAGGAGATCGTCCTGATCGACAAGGAGAAGGAAAAAGCCATAGCACAGGCCATGGATATCGCTGACTCCCTCTCTTTCCCCGCCGCCGACATAACAGTGCGAGCAGGTGATTACGCCGACTGCGCCGACGCGGATCTCATTTTTGTCGCCATCGGCAAGGCAAGGCTCCCCGGCCAGACACGTTTGGATCTGTTGGGGGATTCCGTAAAAATGGCAAAAGAGCTGATTGGTCAGCTTTCACCGTATTCCCTGCGCGGGATTGTCGTCTCCATCACCAATCCGGCGGATATCATCGCGGATTATCTGCGAAAGGGACTCCATCTTCCCCGAAACCAGGTTTTCAGCACCGGCACGCTGCTCGACACCACCCGGCTGATACGCACCATCGCGGAGAAAACCGGAATGAGCCGTCAGGCTGTCACCGCGTTTTCCCTTGGAGAACATGGGGATTCCTCGATGCTCCCCTTCTCTGCCATCCGTATTGGCGGACTGCCGCTGGAAGCTTATCCGATGGTGAACCGTGCCGAGCTGCTGGAACGCACCCACGGCATCGGAATGGATATTATCAATGGGAAAGGGTCCACAGAATTTGGCATTGGCCAGTCGGCTGCCTTTCTGGCGGATGCGATCCTGCGGGATCGCAAAGCCGTTCTGCCTGTCTCCGTTCAGCTGTGCGGCGAATATGGGCAGAAGGATGTTTCCTGCGGCGTCCCGTGTGTAATTGGAAAAAGTGGAGTGGAAAAAATTATCGAACTGCCGCTGACCCCCGATGAGCAGGAACAGCTGCAAGCCTCCTGCGACGTCATCCGAAAGCATATTGCCCTGGCGGAGCAGATTGCCCCGCTGGATTGAATGAATAAGAAAGGATGTTTTTCCTATGAAAAAGCGTTCCAGACTGTTTTCTCTTCTGACCGCTGCCGTTCTCGCCTTCTCCCTGTTTGCCACCGGCTGCGATTCCTCCGGCGGAAAAGTGAAGGTCGCGATTGTTCAGCCCATGAGCCACACTTCTCTTGACCAGATCCGGGATACCATCATCTCGAAGCTGGAAGCGTCCGGAAATGACAACATTGAGATTGTGACGGAAAACGCCAACAACGACACCAGCGCCCTTTCAACCATCCTGCAAAATCTGCGCTCCGAGGGCGTTGACATTGTGGTTCCGATTGCGACGAGCACCGCGCAGAGCGCCAAGGCTGTTTTTGAGGGCGAGGATACCCCGATCATCTTTTCCGCTGTCTCTGACCCGGACGCCGCCGGTCTGACCGGCTCCGATTGTCAGAACATCACCGGGGTTTCCAACAATATCCCTGCCGATGAAATTGTGAAGCTGATTCAGCACTTCCAGCCGGATTTCCAGAAAATCGGCTTCCTGTACACCTCCAGCGAGACAAATTCCGTCTCCACAATCAATGCGGCCAAGGCTTACTGCGATGAGAACAACATCGCCTATGAAGAAGCCTCCATCGCTAACCTGTCCGAGCTGCCTACCGCGGTGGAAACTCTGCTCTCCAAAGGTGTTGATGCACTTTACACCGGCAATGATAACTCCATCGCTTCCGCTATGCCGACCTACACGGACGCCGCTTACTCCAAGGGTGTGCCTGTCTACTGCGGCGCGGACTCTATGGTTGCCGACGGCGGCTTTGCCACCACAGGCGTCAACTATGTCCAGCTTGGGGAACAAACTGCCGATATCATTCTCCAGGTGGCTGGCGGCACAAAGCCTTCCGAGATCCCCTATGAAACGCTGGCCGACTATGCGAAATTCGTGAACTTACAGGCTGCCGGTACGCTTGGCCTGACTCTGACCGATGACATGCTGGACGGCTACACCGTGCTGGTGGAGGCTGACGGCACAAGCCATTTCGGAGAATAACGGAGGAATATATCCATGGAGTACGTTAACCTCATCCTGTCCGCTCTCAGCCAGGGGATGCTCTATGCTCCTATGGCGATGGGAGTTTTCATTGCCTTCAAAATCCTGAATACGCCGGATTTGACCATTGACGGCAGCCTGGTGTTCGGCATGACCGTATGCGCTGTTGTCACCATTGCCTCACATCCCATTCTGGCGCTTGTGGCCGGGACGCTGGCCGGGGCATTGGCGGGCTTTGTGACAGGATTTTTGCAGACCAAGCTGCGCATTAACGCAATTCTCGCGGGCATCCTGACCATGACAGGCCTGTATACCGTCAACTATATGGTTCTTGGCGGACAGTCCAACCTATATCTGCAAACCGCTGAAACCAACGAGAGCGGCAGCGAGGTTTTCGTCTCCAGCAGCACCATCTATAAAATGTTCTCCTCCCTGTTTCCGGGTCTGGACACCAACGCGAATGTTCTGCTGCTCACCGCTCTGATCGTCGCCGCCGTTGCCGCCCTGCTCTGCGTCTTTTTTAAGACGCGCCCCGGCATGGCGATCCGTGCAACCGGCGACAATGAGGAAATGGTGCGCTCCTCCTCCATCAACGCGGATGCTTCCCGCATTCTCGGCATTGTCCTTGCCAACGGTCTTGTTGCCCTTTCCGGCAGCCTGCTGTGCCAGCAGCAGCGCTACGCTGATTTGAACAACGGCAGCGGTATGCTGGTTGTGGGGCTGGCTTCCGTCATCATCGGGCAGGTGCTGTTTGGCCGCCGCAGCGTGACGCTCGGCGTGATCTCCGCCGTGGCGGGCTCTGCTGCATACCGTCTGATTCTGCAATTCGCTTATAAAATCAACATGCCCAGCTATGCCGTCAAGCTGCTCTCGGCCGTCATTGTGGCGCTGGCCCTGACGCTCCCTCTGGCAAAACAGAAGCTCGCTATCCGCAAAGCGCGCAAGGAAGCCAGAAAGGGGGATCCTGTATGAACGCTCAGCTGACCATCACCCATCTGACCAAAAAGTTTGAAGCCGGAACACCGAACGAAAAGCATGCTTTGCGTGATTTCTCCCTTGAGGTCGCGAAGGGGGATTTCATCACCATCCTCGGCTCCAACGGAGCGGGAAAATCAACTCTCTTCAACGCGATCCTGGGGAAGTTCCTCCCGGACGAGGGCAGCATCCTGCTCGACGGCGAGGATATCACCTATGAGAAGGATTATAAGCGCGCGCTCAACATCGGCTGCCTGTATCAAAATCCTCTGCGCGGAACGGCCCCGAACATGACCATCGAGGAAAATCTTGCACTGGCCTATACACGCAAATCCACACACCGTCTGTTTGCCGTCAATAAGAAGGATTCCGCGTATTTCCGTGAACTGCTGGCCTCTCTCGATTTAGGACTGGAAGACCGCATGAAAACAAAAATGGGGCTTCTCTCCGGCGGACAGCGGCAGGCTGCCGCTTTGCTGATGTCCACCATCGCCCGCCCAAAACTTCTGCTGCTTGACGAGCACACCGCCGCCCTCGATCCCGGCACCGCGCGCAAGGTACTGCAAATTACCAAAGACATCATTTCCGAGCGCGGCCTGACCGCTTTGATGATTACACACGATATGGATCAGGCGCTGCGCTTCGGAAACCGCACTATTATGATGGACAGCGGCAAACTCCTGCTCGATATCTCCGGTGAGGAGCGCGCTGCTATGACCCCGGAAAAACTGGTGGATCTCTTTGTCCGCTCCGCCAAGCAAGGTCTTTCCGACCGCACGAGGCTTTCCGTATGATCTCGACCACGCTTCATCCCAAGCAGAAAAACGAGTCTCTGGCGGAAACAAAGCGGTTGACTCTGCGCTTTTTCCAACTGGAGGATGAGAACGACCTGCACCAAATTCTGGGCGACGAGGAAACCATGCGTTTTTCTGAACCTGCCTTTCACCCAGAACAAACCCGGCGTTTTCTGACAGATTTCTGCATAGCAAAGCACGGAGCAATCGCCGCCGTGCAAAAAGAGACGGAAAAAGTAATTGGTTATCTCCTGTTCCGTGAGGATGCAGCGGAGGTCTATGAAATGGGATGGTTCTTCAACCGGCAATATTGGGGAAAGGGATATGCGCAGGAGGCCTGCCAGGCCCTTCTCCGCTATGCGTTCACCGCATGCCGCGCGCATCGCGTTTTCGCCGAAACCATAGACGGCAATCGATGTGTCCGCTTGATGCGGCGGCTTGCCATGAAACCGGAAGGTGTACTGCGAAAGCATATCCGGGACAACAAAGGAAACTGGGCGGACATGATTCTGTATGGAATTCTCAAAGAAGAATGGCAAGAGGAAACCGCACAGAAAACGGACGCCTATATTTCTACATTCAGAATGGAGGAATTTTTATGACATTCTCAGAATTCTTCGCACTGGTCAAGGAAAAGCTGTCTCAGGCGGATGTGAGCGCCATCCATGAGGACGTTGCGTTCCAGTTTGACATCACTGGACAGGAAGCCGGCACGTTCTATGTGGAGCTCAAGGGCGGAAAGCTGTCTGTCGAGCCCTACGACTATCATGACCGGGATGCCCGCATCACCTGCTCCGCCGACACGCTGATGAAAATTGCCACCGGAAAGCTTGACCCTGTGGCAGCCTTCACCCTGCGCAAAATCAAGGTGGACGGTAAAATTGAAAAAGCCCTTCTTTTGAAGCAGCTGATGAAGTAATTGCGAAAACTTCCGGCAGATCTCCCGATTATAAAAAGAGACAGAACACTGCATTTTAACAAGTGTTCCGTCTCTTTTTTTGTGAGCGGATTTCGATTCAGGAAAGCAGCGGCAAAACCCATTGGCTCCATGCCCAGCTCACGGGCATAGCCAGCACCATAGCCGGAATCATATCCGCAACGGGGAATTCCTTGATTTTTCCCATGCGGAAACCTGTGGCCAGCATCAAAATCCCGCCGCACGCCTTGAAATCGTCAATCATATCCGGCGTGGTCAGCGGAAAAATCAGTCTGGCGCCGAAGAACAGCAGCAGGAAAATAATCAGCTGCGGCACCACAACTGCCGACACCACAATTCCCAGATTGCAGGCAAACACAGCGGCGGTGAACAGATCCAGCACCGATTTTGCAATCAGCAGGGTATGATCACCCGTCATGCCGGAGCTGAGTGTACCGTAAATTCCTGTTCCGCTGGCACAAAACAGGACCAGGAGTGTTACCAATGAGGAGGAAAATTCCTCGCTCTCCCCTTTTGCAGGAAAAAGACGTGCGATTGGCTTTTGCAGAAGCTCCGCCCCACGGCGGATCAGAAGGCCGAGATGGCACGCAAGTCCAATGGCCGTCCCCGCCACCACGGCAAAGATGACGGCAGGCATATTTTTCATCAGGACGATGGAGGGAATCCCGATCCCCATGGCGCAGACGCCGAACGCAACATTCAATTCCTTCTTTAAAGAATCCGGAAGCTTATGACCAGCCAGCGCTCCCAGCAAACCGCCGATGACGACGGACAACACATTGACAATGACTCCGATTGGCATAGACTCTCTCTCTTTCCGTACGTGAATTTTACAGGAAATTCCTGCCTTTCTATTGTACAGGAAATCGAAAGTTTCATCAAGCCAAAATCAAAACCACATTTCGCAAGAGCATGCAGCATTTTGCACAAGCAATCCGCATACTGAAAATCAAAATTAACAAAAAACTTTCCTTTACAGCCCCTTTAATTCCTGCGCAATTTCCATACAGAGATCCTCGGTCTGCGGAAGGAAGCCCAGCTTGTCCAGGAAAGCATGGGAAACGCCATTGTAGCGGACAGCCCGCGCCTCACAGCCATTTTTGCGCAAAAGTCCCGCGTAATACTCTGTTTGCAGACGCAGACCGTCAAATTCCGCGGATATGCAGAGCGCTTTCGGCAATCCGCGGTGGCTCAAAGCCAGCAAAGGACTGACATAGGGATGGTAGGCCGCCTCCCGATTGGGAAGATAAACATGCTCCATTTCGATCCGATTATCTTCCTTCGACTGTGGACGGGCAATGCAGATCAAGGAATCAATCAGTTCCCTTTGTTCCTCACTGATTTCAAATTCTCCTAAATCGAAATGATAACCGGGATTCCCTGTATACAGCATGGTCACACAGGGATAAATCAGGACCTGAAGCGCAATAAAATGCGTCCCCATATCGCGATCCCAGAGAGAAACTGCCGCCGCAAGATTTCCTCCTGCGCTGTCGCCGCCTACCGCGATTTTGGTGCGGTCCACACCATATTCGTCTGCATGCTCCCAGACATGGCGCACCGCCGCGCAGCAGTCCTGAAACCCATTGGGAAATTTCTTTTCCGGTGCGAGTGAATAGTCCACATTAAACACAACAGCATCGGCAAGCTGCGCAATCAGACGGCAGGGGTTCTCCACCGTGTAGGGCGTACCGCCCATCCAGCCGCCGCCATGGAAAAAAATCAGACAGGGTTTTCCTGGCTTGCGCTCGGAAAAACGTCTGTAATACCGCCAGAGGCCCACCTCATTGTCGCCCGCGTGGATGGTTTCAAATTTGGTATACAGTTCCTCGGTACAAAGATTTCGATTGGGAAAGCCCATGGAATCCCGGATTTCCTGCACGCTGGGCTCCCTTGGCTCAGATGGCGTGTTCTCTTGTCCTGCCCGCTGACGCTCCATCAGTTCTCTTTCATGCTCGTCAAGCCAGCCCGAAGCCTTGGCCGTTGGGCTTTTCTTGATCAGCACCGGCATTCCCTCATAGGTTACCACCGTATCCTGACTTTGCAGAAAAGAAACCTCCTGCTGCTCATATTCTCTCATACTTGACTCCTCCCCATTCTAAAATTGGATAAAACATCCTATTTTTTCTATTGATTGCTTTCAGAGTAGCACATTGATACAAAAAAGTAAAGATTACGCTCCCCAATCAGTGGCAAAACCAGGACAAATTCTTGAATCGAAACGGGATGCATGATACAATAAAAACAGTAATCCTCAAATGG
>HHCFC01400__coassemble_1729_pt1 | contig 17161 bp, 9 predicted proteins | sample HHCFC01400__metabat2_high_PE_024 | metagenome-assembled genome bin HHCFC01400
CGCTCTACTTTTTCCACGACACCGCCTGCGGCGCCTGTGACGGCACAAAGGATTTCCTTTCCATCTTTGAGGAACAGATCGGCGATGTGCGGGAGCTCTATCCCTATACTTTGGAAATGCAGAACGTCTTTCAGACAGAGGGAAGCAAAAGCTTTGAACGTGTAATGGAGCAGTATGGGCTTGATCCCGAATCGGCCAGCTTCCCCATGCTGGTGATCAACGGCAAGGAACTGTTCGGCCTGGAAGAGATTGAAAAATCTCTGCGTGAAAACTTCCTCTCCGCGGGAGAGGCGGCGGTCACGCCGGACGAGCTTGCCTTCACCGTGGAAAAAGCGCCCGAGGACGATCTGTTCCGCGATTTCCCGAGCGCGGATCCCGGGGAATCTGTCGTGCTGTATTTTTACCGCTCCACCTGCCCGGAGTGCGTCACCACAAAGCCGGTGATGGACGGGCTGCCCGAAACCATGGAGATCAACGGGACGGAAAGCACCGTGACCGTTTATTCCCTGAACAGCCGCACCGGCAGCAACCCGGAGCGCATCCGTTATCTGTTTGAAAAATATGAGGTACCCGAGGACAAGCAGATGGTTCCCATTGTGTTTCTCCGTGACTCCTATCTGGCCGGATACGACGAAATTTCCGCCGGGCTGGAACAGGGCCTTCTGGATGGCGGCGGGCTGGACTTTGATTTTTCGGTTTTCCGGGAATAAAACAAATTTTTATCGAAAAATTGCCTCCTGTTTTTTCCTGCCTGTGCTGTTGGATCTCATGAAAAAATCCGGAGATAGAAAAGGCATTTATTTCATTAAATTGAATCTTTTTTCATCTATGCATATCCTTGGCCGTATTTTCTCTTTCTCTTTTCCAAATAAAGCTATAGTATATATTGACAAAAATACGATTTAGTGTTATCTTCCTTTTGTGTTTTTCTCTGTTGGGAAACCAGAGAAAATGGTTACACCTTTGGAAACATACCGCAGCCTTTACGAACATGGAAAACATTGGGGAAGAATTTTATGAAATATGAGCTTTTTATCGGAAAAGCTCATAAAAGAAAGGGGAGCATCCACTTGAATCAAAAAGGGAAGCTCAGGAAGATAAGCGCCGCGCTGGTCGCCATCGCGATGCTTGTCTCTTCTTACGGCTCATTTGCCGTTCAGGCGGCCGATTCCTGGCCAAATGAAAAGGCGTCCGCAGAGCCCAGCTTTGCGGGATACCGTGTTAAAGACATCGAAAACTGGAGCCCGGAAACCGATCCGTACGCGGAATTTATGCGTGCAGAGGTGCCTTTGCAGACACGGATCGATCCCTTCCAGCAAACACAGGCCAAGCCCTATCTGGAATCCGAAGCCCAGGTAATGCTCATGCAGGGCGACTACGGAAACAGCTTTTTCAACAGCACCATGTACACCGACAAATTCGGCGAGCATGTGCTCAATTTCTGGCAGTACGCCGACTACTTCTCCCCCTGGCACGGCGCCGCCACCGCCTACACCCCGCAGGCGCTGTACGATCCCATTACCAGCGACTGGGAGGCCAGAGGCTTTGAATTCGGAATCGTGAACATTCCCAGTTCAGCCTACACCAACGCTGCGCACAAAAACGGCGTCATGTCGATCGCCTGCATCTATTTTGATCCCGCCTTTCGTCCCGGCCAAACATGCGCCGATCTGATCGCAAAGGACGAAAACGGCAATTTCCCTCTGATCGACAAGCTGGTGGAAATCGCGGAATACATGGGCTTTGACGGCTACTTCCTCAACCAGGAGGAAGGAAATATGGAGGACTTTAAGCCCTTCATGGCCGAGCTGACCAAGCGTGGGATGTATACCCAGTGGTATGACACCAACAGCAATTTCAACGCTTCCAAGGCCGCATGGCTCAAGGATGATGAGCACGGGCAGATCAACAATTCCGTCTTTGTCAACTATGATTGGAAATACGGAATTGAGAACTCCCTTACATACGCCAGTCAAATCGGCGTCAATCCGTTTGAATCCATCTTCATCGGATTGGAGTGCAATATGAATAAATTCAGCGGTGGCCACGCCAGCGCAAGGGATATCAGCGCTCTGTATGACTCGGATGAGAACCCGCGGGCAAGTGTGGCGCTCTTCACCCCCAGCGACTGGTATCAGCGTGGTTTGGATGACAGCATTAAGGTAGAAAATGAAATTCCCAACATGCAGCGCGATGAATACCAGTGGATGGTGGCCGAGCGTGAGCGGATGTTCTTCTCCGGCGTGAAAGAGGATCCCACCGACACCGGTTTGCAGTCAGGCTACAAGCGTGAGGACGTCGGGGTTGACGACGCTTCCGGCTGGGTCGGCGTGGCAGACTTCATCGCGGAGCGCTCCGTCATCAGCGGGACGCAGTTTTACACCAATTTCAACACCGGCCACGGCATGCAGTATTTTGTGGACGGCGATGTTTCCGCTGACAAAGCGTGGACCAACATCAACATTCAGGATATCCTGCCCACCTGGCAGTGGTGGATCGAAAGCGAAGGCCAGAAGAAGCTGGAAGCTGACTTCGACTATGGCGACGCTTTGACTAATTACGACAAAGACAAACAGCCCATGACGATGCCCTACACCCAGGTGGGCGCCTATGAGGGCGGCTCCTCCCTGGTGGTGTACGGCTCCATTGACAAAGCGAACAGCCTGCATCTGTATAAAACGGATCTGGATGTCAACGGAAACTCAAAAGCCTCCGTCACCTTCCAAAAGACCTCAAACGACGCGGTCACCATGAAGCTGGGCCTGATCTTCAAGGATGCCCCGGAGACCACCGAAAAGGTGGAAATTTCCGGATCCGAGACCGCGGGGGACTGGCAGACCGTTGAGCTGGATCTTTCCAGCTATGCGGGAAGATCGATCGCGGCCATCACCCTGGAATTTGAGGGAACAGCTGATAACTATCAGATGAACGTGGGCGGCCTGAAAATCTCCGACAGCACGGACAAGCCCGCCACCCCCACCGGATTTAAGATCGACTATGCTTATTCCTCCGGTGAAATGATCCTCAAATGGGATCTGGCAGACTATGCCGAAGTCAAGCAGTATAACGTCTATGGCACCCTCTCTGACGGCAAGCGCGTCTATCTGGGCGGCATCTATGACAACATTCTGTATGTAAAATCCGTATTTGACGAGAAAACGGACATTGATTTGGAGCTGTGCGCCGTAGGCCCGGACGGTACGGAAAGCGATCCCGCCACACTGACCTATACCTACAGCGATAAGGTCAGCAACGTCAAGGTGAAGGAAGGCAAAACCTCCAGCGGCCTGCTGACGCGGGCCTCCACCCCCGGAAAGCTGCAGGTCTCCTTCCAGACTCCCGCGGACGGTGCTCCCGACCGCTACGAATTTGAAGTCACCCTGCGCAATATTGCGTCCAGCGATCCCGACAACCAGACTTATCCCTATACGCTGGAGGACGGCAGCGCCACCTCGGCGGTAGTGCCTCTTCCCGTGGAGGAAGGCTACGAGTACGATCTGAAAATTTATGCCGTCCGCGGAGATGACAGGGGCGAGCCTATCTGCTACCGCGGCTGGTCGAACGACAGTTATTCCGAGCCGATCGCGGCGGAGGATGTGATCCTCACCGAAAAATCCTCTGTGCGTCTGCTGGATCCCGATTCCGTGGACTGGTATCAGCTGCATGTATCCCTGAACGGCCAGCCTGTAACCGACTTCAAGCGCGGCGCTGTCACCAGAGGAACCGCCACGATGAATTTCAGTCTGACCGAAAACGGCACACTGAGCATTGTCACAGAGGACTTTGCCGGCAACCAGTCCGATCCCACCGTCCTGCTGTATGACGGTGAGTCCCTGATCCCGAGTGGAGAAGGCGTCATCACAGAAAAGGAAATTCCCGATCCGGTTCTGCGCGCAGAAGTCATGCGGCAGGCCAGCCCTTATCTGGATGAGCTTCCGAATTTCACCGGGACACTGGATCTCTCCGGCACACAGGTGCAGGATCTCACCGGCCTGGACCTTCTCACCGGCATGACCGGGCTGAATCTCAGCGGCTGTACGCTTCCCACCACCATTCCGGATCTGAGCGGATGTAAAAACCTGCGGGAGATCGATCTCAGCGGCTGTGAAGCTTTGACAAAGATCGATTTGAGCGGCTTGGGTCTGGAAAAGCTCAACGCCTCCGGAACCTATCCTGACCTGAAGTCTGTTGATATCTCCGAAAACCGCCTGGATCTGAGCGAGGGAACGCCGGAGCGTGAGTTTGTGGAGTCCCTCTCCTGCCCGGTCACCTTCCAGAACCAGCACCCCACCGTCTATTCGGGCATCTACTGCCTGCCGGCGGATCCGGTGCAGAAGGAGCTTTCCGAGGAAGAAACGCTGCGGGACGTGATCGAGGAATTTGTGAACAAGGCCGTCACGATCCGCGGCACACTGTACGCCGATTTGCAGAATGCGGCACCGATCGACGGGAAACCCTTCCTGGCGGACGGCGTGGATTTTGACGCGGTTCCCTCCACAAAGGATATCTCCTACACCGTGCGCACCCAGAACGGCGAAACCGTCAAGGATTTGGATCAGCCTTTGATGGAGGACAATACCTATCTTGTGACGTATACCAACGAAAAGGATTCGTTTGAAAGCACACTGACCATTGTTGTGGGCAGCGGCAGCGCGGCTCCCATCGTGATAACGGAAAATCCCACCATTCTCTATGCCACAGAAGAGAGCGACCATAATCCCGCTGAGGATCCGGAATTTGCCTTTGACGACGATGAAAGCACCAAATGGTGCCCCGGGGGAAATGCCATCGCTTCCGATCTGGTGATCGATGTGGGGGATTTCTATGTTGTAACCGAGTGGAATATGTCCCATGCGGGCGTTTCCTCAGACGGTTCCAAGCGTAATACCCGCGACTTTGCCCTTCAGGTGCTCAAGGAAGAGAACCCCACCCCTGAACAGCTGGCGGACGAAGCCTTCCTGAACAATGATGAAAACTGGGTCACAGTGGCTTCCTATGTTGACAATCAGGAAGACCGCACAACTTATGACTTTGTCGCAGAGGGCGAAACCGTCACCGGACGTTATTTCCGTCTGCATGTGACAAAGGGCGACAGTTCTGCTCAATGGCCTTCCACCCGCATTTACGAGTGGAGCATGAAGGGAACCCCTGTTCCTGAGGAGCCTTCGGTGGACAAGACTGCTTTGCAGGAGGCCATTGACAAGGCTCTCACCTATGACGAAACCAAGTACACCGAAAAGAGCTGGGCCGTCTTTGCCGCCGCTCTGGCAAAGGCTGAGGAAGTCAACGCGGATGACGCCGCTACGCAGGCTGACGTGACGAAGGCCCTCAATGCGCTGGAAAATGCGCGGAAAAACCTGGTACTGATCTCCGATCCCGAGGAGCCTTCCGTGGACAAAACTGCTTTGCAGGCAGCCATCGACAAGGCCCTCACCTATGACGAAACCAAGTACACCGAAAAGAGCTGGGCCGTCTTTGCCGCCGCTCTGGCAAAGGCTGAGGAAGTCAACGCGGACGACACCGCCACGCAGGCCGATGTGACAAAGGCGCTCAAGGCGCTGGAAAACGCACAGAAAAAGCTGGTGCCTGTCCAAACAAAGCCCTCCAGACCCTCCGATTCCTGGGAGGAAAACCAGCCGGGCTACATCGGCAAGCCCCTCCCCACTCCGGAAACCGGCTCCGGCACTGGCACGGGCACTTCCACTCCGCCGATGTCCTCCTCCTTTGTGAGTGACACCACTGCGGATCTGCATATCACAGACAGTTCCTATCAGTTCCGCATCACCTCAAAGGACGGCACCGTTCCGGTGATGACCGTCACCAGCAGCGCCTTCCGCGTGGAGCTTGTCTCCCAGGAGGGGAACGACTACTTCTTCCGGGTAACCGTGGTCACTCCCGGCCAGACAGCGGATGTACTGGTCAACGGCGGCAAGGTTGTTTCCGTCACAGGCGGGGACGCTCCCGGCGGTGCGATCAGCGACACGACGGCTCCCTTCCAGCTCAGCGAGAACGGTGAATACCAGTTCAAGCTGACCGCGAACGAAAAGCCGGATCTCGTTGCCGGATCTTCCTCATTTACCGTGGAATTCGTGAAGAACGAAGGCAAAGACTGGTTCTTCCGCATCCGCGCCACCGGCAAGCCCGGCGACGCCTGCGGCTTCTACATCAACAAGTCTCCCAAGCCTGTCACCGTTGTGACGATTGCCTGAATGTTTCCCGGCTTGCTTTCCCCGGAAACGGGGAAAGCAGGTTGGCGAAGGTTTCAAAGCGTATGAGAAACGGGATCGGACGCCCCCGGCGGGGCATCCGATCCCGTTTCCATTTACCAAAAAATATCCCTGCAAAAAATCGCCGCGCTGTTTTTCGGCCTTCACGGCTTCGCCGATTTGCAGGCGAAAGCTTCCTCACCGCACTTTTTCACTCACCGGTACAAAAACGACGGCATGATCTGATAGCACTGGCGAATCACCGTACTGCACCGTTCACCGTAAAAAGCGAGGTATTTCTTTTTCTTTTCCCGCTCGATCCCATTGCGTTGGACGAACGTTTTCCAGTGCGAACAGGTTTTGTGGCAGCCCTCCCGATAATGAGGGCAAGAGTTCTGACAAGGCAGCATGGCGGCACACTCCATTCTGAACAAATCCTTTCAGCCCAGGGAAACCGCTTTTTGTCCTGCATCCCTTTACCGGGCTGAAGCACTTTTCTCTGTCCTTATCATACTACGCGCCGCGCTGTCTCTCCATCACAGCTTTGTAAAATATTCATAAAGAAATACGCAGAGCACCGCGCCCTGTCAAAAGTGTTTATTCCTGCTCCTGCGGCTGTGACGGCTGCTGCTGCGGCGGGGCCGCGCTTTCCGGGCGGATCGGAATGATGCTCTTTTTCACCATCAGCCCCTCATATTTCAGCTTGAACTGCACGCGGCCGTAAAAGCTGCTGTGGCACGAGCGGCAGGTGAAGATCGCGCGGTAGCTTTTGTTCTTGAGCTGCCAGTCCCCGACGCGCTGGGCCGGGCGGCCGCAGTCCGCGCAGTGGAACACCATGTCGCCGGGGCGAATCAGCGGGCTGTTCAGATCACACAGGATCATGGTCTTGAACGTCATGCGGCGGTAAAACTCGTCGTCCGCCGTCTGCTCCATCGCGGAAAGACGAAGCGGATCGTACACCCGCTGGAGACAGCGCAGGGAAAGCAGGCTGTCCCCTAAAGCGCGGTGGTGATCGAAATCGTCTCCGCTGATGCCAAGCAGCTCCGCCGCCGTTGTCAGGCCCAGCTGGCGGCCCGGCTCCGCGTTCAGCATCTGCTGGCAGTAGGCTTGCAAATCAATGTATTTATCCAGAAACGGGATCCGCTGGTTCCCGCAGAAATAACGGCAGTTTTCGATCAGTGTGAGGATATCCGAGGTACCCCAGGTCAGAAGCACAGCCCCGCCCATCCACTTGCGGAAACGGCTTGTCACCTGCATAAATTGCAGGCCGCCCTCCAATTCCTCATTTGTGATGCTTGTAAGCGTGCAGATCTTCCCGCTGATTTTCTTTCCCACCTGCGGGCGCACCAGCGCCTCATAGGTGTCGAGGATGTTGAGCGATTCGTCGACCTTGACCGCTCCGAACTCGATGATCTCATTGATAAAGCCCTTGATCCGGCGGCTGTAGGTGCCGTTCCATTCCAGATCCAGGATGACATACGTTTTTTCCGGCATCTTCGTTCCCTCCGTTCCGGGCTGCCTGTGTATTTGCAGCAGGGCGGCCGCACCGGGAACTCCGGTACAGCCGCCCGATTGTTGTTATTTTTTCTTGCTGGCCAGCTTCATGCGCTGCTCCTTGCTCAGGATGGTCTTGCGCATGCGCACGCTCTTCGGCGTGACCTCCACCAGCTCGTCGTTCTTGATGAATTCCAGGCACTGCTCCAGGCTCAGCACCGTGGGAGGCGTCAGCTTGAGCGCTTCATCCGAACCGGAGGCGCGGGTGTTCGTGACGTGCTTCTTCTTGCAGACGTTCACGGTGATGTCCTCCGCCTTCGGGCTCACGCCGACGATCATGCCCTCGTAGACCTCCACGCCGGGCCCGATGAACAGGCGGCCGCGATCCTGCGCGTACCAGAGGCCGTAGCCGGTGGATTCGCCCGTCTCATGCGCAACCAGCGATCCCTGCGGGCGCTCCGGGATATCTCCCTTATACGGCTCATAGCTGTCGAACACGTTGTTCATGATGCCGTTGCCGTTGGTATCCGTGAGGAATTCCTGGCGGTAGCCCATCAGGCCGCGCGCCGGGATTTTAAATTCCAGGTGCGTCACGCCCGTGTCGCGCGTACCCATGTTGATCATCTCGGCCTTTCTGCCGCCGAGCTTCTCCATCACCGCGCCCACATAGGAATCCGGCACCTCGATCATCAGAAGCTCGATCGGCTCATACAGCTTGCCGTCGATCTCCTTGTAAATCACATGCGGGCTCGATACCTGGAACTCATAGTTCTGGCGGCGCATCTGCTCGATGAGGATCGACAGGTGCAGCTCGCCGCGGCCGGAGACTTTAAAGGTATCGGCGGAATCGGTTTCCTCCACGCGCATGGCCACGTTCGTCTCGACCTCCTTGAACAGGCGGTCGCGCAGGTTGCGGCTTGTCACATACTTGCCCTCGCGGCCCGCAAAGGGGCTGTTGTTGACCATGAACAGCATGGAGACGGTCGGCTCGTCAATCTTGACGAAGGGCAGCGGCTCAACACAGTCCGGTGCGCAGGCCGTCTCGCCGATGTTCAGATCCGTAAAGCCGGACACCGCCACCAGATCGCCCAGCGCGGCAGACTCGACCTCCACACGGCGCAGTCCCTCAAACTGGTAAAGCTTGCCGATCTTCACGTTGCGGGTGGAACCGTCGCGGCAGCAGAGCACCATGGCCTGTCCGTCGCGCACCGAACCGCGCTCCACGCGGCCGATACCGATGCGGCCCACATAATCGTCATGGTCAATGTTGGAAAACAGAATCTGCGCCGGGCCGTTCCGGTCGCCCTGGGGAGCGGGCACCTCGCGCAGGATCATCTCAAACAGCGGCTTCATATCCGTGCCGGGGACATTCGGATCCGTGCTGGCGTAGCCGTCGCGGCCGGACGCATACACCACGGGGAATTCCAGCTGATCGTCGTTCGCGCCAAGTTCAATAAACAGGTCGAGCACCTCGTCGACCACCTCGAGCGGGCGCGCGCCGGGGCGATCCACCTTGTTGACCACAACGACAGGCTTCTTGCCCAGGCCGAGCGCCTTTTTCAGCACAAAGCGCGTCTGGGGCATGCAGCCCTCAAAGGCATCCACCAGCAGCAGCACGCCGTCCACCATCATCAGGATGCGCTCCACCTCGCCGCCGAAATCGGCGTGGCCGGGCGTATCCACAATGTTGATCTTCACGCCGTTGTAGCTGACGGCGGTGTTTTTGGAAAGGATGGTAATGCCGCGCTCACGCTCCAGATCGTTGGAGTCCATAACGCGCTCGGCCACCGCCTCGTTGCTGCGGAAAATGCCGCTCTGGCGCAGAAGCTGGTCGACCAGCGTGGTTTTGCCGTGGTCGACGTGCGCGATGATGGCAATATTTCTGATATCCGATCTCACATCCATACTTGTGTAACCTCTTCTCTTCGACAATTCCGCGGCCCGGCTGTCGCGGCGCCGGCGCCTTTCCGTTCTCTTTTCCGCCCGCAGAAGGGCGATTGCACAATATAATAGTATAGCATACCGGGGCAAAAATGAAAATCTTTTTTGTGACAGACTTTTTTCCGCCATGCCCCGTCATTCCTGTGCCGTATGCCCAAACCGATCTCAATCCTTCTTCTTCCGTCTGCGGGCAGCGGCTTCCCGCAGACGGGCGATCGCTTCCCGGCCAGTGCGCACACGCATCGTCGGGAACGCTGCCAAAAGTCTCCTGTGCGCAAAGCGCAGACTCTGCTCCAGGTGTGCCTGCCGCTCGCGCAGACGGTCCACGGCCTCCTCCCGTCCGGCCTGCGCCCGCTGGCCCAGCGTATCCACAGCGGCAATCACCGCGCTGCGCTGCTCCGAGACAGCCGATTCCGTGCGCTCGCGCAGCTCGTCGAGAATCTGCTGCAAGTCCTCCAGCTTCCCGCGCAGCTGCAAAGCACCCAGCACGGAAACCACAACATCCGCCGCGAAAACGGCCAGAAGAACCACGCTTACGATCGACAGAACAAGCGGTGAAAGCTTTTCCACCCACCCAAGCAAAACAGGATGAATGACGCGCATGAGCACTACACACATCACACCGAACAGCAGAGAATTTTTCAGGCATACCCTGCCGTGCAGATTCCATTTTTTATCGGAATAATCCCACCATTTCGCGTGGAAAATTGTTTCCAGCAGCCACCCTGTGACATACTCCAGCACGCTGGTGACGAGCGCTCCTCCCAGATAAAGCAGCGGCACTGACCAGGCGATCGGCGTGAGCAGAAAAACAGCCAGCAGAGCGCCCACCCCGTAGACGGGACAGACCGGACCGCTGAGAAAACCCCGGTTGATAAAACGGTGTGCCGGGATGGAGCAGTAGATGCTTTCGCACAGCCAGCCAACGGCGCTGTAGCTTAGAAACAGGAGAAACAAAATTCTGGGATCGGACACAAAGCGTCCTCCTTCGGCAGGTTCTTCCGCTTATTGTAGCATAACGCAGCCCTTCCCCGCAACCGCTCAGAAAAATGCCAGCAGCAGAGAGAGCAGATAATACAGCAGCGCGGCCCCCACCGCCGGGAGTACCACCCAGGTGACGGGGTCGGCATCCAGCTCCGTGACCCGAAGCAGCCGGTAAATCGAAAGGGAGGCATTGAAAATCTCGCTGAAAAAGAGGATGGCCGCATAGCCCGCCATTCCCCAGAGGGGAAGCAGCAGCGCCACCGCCGCGACGCGCAGCAGCGAATCCGCGAGATTGCACCGGAAAGAAAACATCTGCTGATCCAGTCCCTTGAGCATCCCGTCCACCACATTGTCCACATACATCAGCGGCACAATGGGAGCCATGATCCGCAAAAGGTTCCCGGCCTCAGCACTCTGAAAGAAGAAGCGGCAGAGGGGATCGGCAAAGACGATGAGCAGAGCCGTGACAAAAAAGGAGAAGGCAAGCGTGAAGCGGATCGCTTTCCCCGCCGTGCGGCGGATCGCCGCTTTGTCCCCGCGTGCCGCCGCCCCGGCCAGTTCCGGCACCAGAAGCTGGCACACGGAGGTCACGATCGCCGCCGGGAACCAGATCACCGGCATGGCTACGGCCTGCATCCGCCCATACTGGGACAGCGAGCTTTCCAGATCCGCCCCATGCAGGCGGAAGCCGCGCGGCACCAGCAGGTTTTCCAGGCTGCTCAGGCCGCTGCGGACAAACGAGCTGCTGACCACCGGCACGGCGATCCGCAAAATCCCCCGCACCGGCGCGGGCGCGCCGCGTTTTTTCCCCTTGGCACAGCGCAGGAAGCAGAGCCCCGCGAGGGAGAAGGACGAAACCTCCCCGAGCGTGGATCCGAGCATAAGTGCTTCGAGCGGCGGCAGGACGTTCAGCAGCCCCACGCCCGTGCCGATCGACACAGCCTGTTCGAGAATATCGGCAGCGGCGGGAACACCCGGGCGCCCCTCCGCGAGAAACCAGCCCTTGAGGCAGGCACAGCACGCCATAAACGGCAGACCGCACGCAAGGATCCGCAGGGGCCGCACGGCCAGAGGACTCGAAAGCACCTGCAAAGCCAGCGGCGAAGCCCCCGCCCACAGCGCGGCGCCCGCCGCCAGGCTTGCGGAAAAAGCCAGCAGCACACAGCGCCGCAGCGTGCCGAGCGCGCCCCCGCCCTCTGCGGCCAATCGCGTCACCGCCAGCCCCAGGCCGGAGGTGCAGGCCGTCACCGCCAAAGCAAACAGGGAGAAAATAAGCTGGTACAGTCCCATGCCCGCATCCCCGATGCGCACACACAGATACGAGCGGAACAGAATCCCGCTCAGGCGCAGCAGCAGCGTCCCTCCTGTGAGCACCGCCGCCCCGCGCACAAAAGCCCGTCTCCCTGCCATGGCCTCACCCCCTTCTCCCTATTCCTATTCGTCAGAAGGGAAAATAAGTCTATCCTCCTCCGCAAAATTATGCTATAATTGATCCACACATGTTATGGAAAACCAGACAGAAAGGATATTACAATATATGGATTGGACGGAAATTTGCATCACTGTGGAGGCGCGGGACGTGGACCGCGCGGGGGATATCGCACAGATGGTGGTTCCTTACGGGATTTATATGGAGGATTACTCCCATCTGGAGGAGGAGGCGATGGAAATTGCCCACATTGACCTCATTGATGAGGAGCTTCTGAAAAAGGATCGGACAAAAGGCGTGGTGCACGTCTACATCAGCCCGGAGGAAAACCCCGCCGAAGCGGTGTCGTTCCTGCGGGAGCGGTATCAGGCGGAAGGGATCGCGCACGAAATCACCACGGCTTCCTGCGCCGAGGAGGACTGGATCAACAACTGGAAGAAATATTTCAAGCCGATTCCCGTGGGAGAGCGGCTCCTGATCCGCCCCACCTGGGAGGAATACGACGGATCCGCCGGAGACGATCGTGTGGTGCTCAGCCTCGATCCCGGCCTTGCCTTCGGCACCGGTACGCATGAGACGACGCGCCTGTGCATGCAGCTTCTGGAAGAATATGTGCAGCCCGGCCAGTCGATGCTCGACGTCGGCTGCGGCAGCGGTATTCTGTCCGTGGCTGCTCTGCTGCTTGGGGCAGGCTCCGCCGTGGGCGTGGATATCGACGAGCTGGCGGTGAAAACCGCCCGGGAAAACGCCGCGCTCAACCAGGTGGAGGACCGCTTCACCGCCGTGTGCGGCGATCTGACCGACAAGGTGACGGGGCAGTATGATATTGTGGCAGCAAACATTGTCGCGGACGTGATCATCCGGCTGACCAAGGACATCGAGCGTTTCCTCAAGCCGGGCGCGCTCTATTTGATGAGCGGGATCATCGATACGCGGGAGGAAGAGGTTCTGGCGGCGATCGCGCCGCGCTTTGAACTGGTGGCGCGCAGAGAGGAGAAGGGCTGGATCGCGCTGGCAGCCCGCCTGAAATGAAGAATCAACGGAAACTTACGGCCCTGCTGATGGCGGCTGTTGTATGGATTGCCGCCGTATGCCCCGCCGCTTTGGCCGCTGGAAAAGAATACTCCTTCGCGGAGCAGGGGATCCGCTTCACGCTCCCCGAGGAGCTGCGCGTGCTGGAATACCCCGTGGAGGACGGCGATCCGCTCATTCCGCTGACGGGCTATTTCACCGCCGACGATCTGAATCAATACTATGAGCAGACGGGAACGCTGCTGGAAGCATATTTCCCGGATTCGGGCGCGTTCCTCTCCGTGGAAGCATGGCAGAACGAGGAAAGCCAGGCGATCGGCTCCTATGCCGCGGAGAGCGAAAGCGAATTGCAGAGCCGGATCGAGGAATACCCGATCGACTGGGAAAGCGACCCGCCCGGACGTTCCACCGCAACGGTGGAAAAGCTGGCGGGGCAGCCCTTCCTGCTCTTTTCCGAAGAAATGGGCGAAAGCATCACTTTACGCTACTATGAAACGGTATACGGCGGCCAGTGGATTTACCTCTCCCTGTACCCGGCGCAGGCCGACGAAGCCTTGGGCCAGGAAGAGCTGGATGCTCTTGGCTCTCTGGCGGACTCTGTCTCGTTTTCCACCGATCCCACCGCCGCTGTGGAAAACACCGCCGCTTCCGATTGGATGGAGACGCTTTCCTTGGTGCTCTTCTCGCTGGGGCTCCTGCTCTTTGTCCTGCTGGTGATTTTCCTCGCCCGGTCAATCCGCCGCAGCCAACCGGTTCCGACGGTGCTCCCCGGCTTTGCCTGCCGTGTCTCCACGCCGGTCGGCCCCGCGGATTTCTACCCGCAGTATTTCGTGGTGTTCCCCACCGGCGGACAGCCGCTTTCGTTCCGTTATGAGCAGACAAGAGGGATTGTCGAAACGGACGACTGCTTCTGGATCTATCCGCCGAACCTGCCCCCGCTTCCGCTGGCGAAGAATGCCTTCCTCGGGGGAAGCCCGAAGCGTTTCAGTCTCCTGCTCTCCCGGTGGATCCAACCCGCCCCGCAGGCGCAGGCGAATGCAGCTGAACCACAGGCGGACGCATCTACATCCGAAACGGCACACAATCAGGACACGAACACACCTCAGATATGAAAAAACAAACCGGCCCCCTCTCCCGCATCATTTGGGAGAGGGGGCCGGTCTTTCATAGTCCTTCTTCACGCAGGCGGCTCACCAGAGAGACGTAAAACTCGCGCACATCAAAGCCAGGGATGTTCTGACGGTTAAGATCAATCAGGTCGCCGTGGGACAAACCCCGCCGCCCCGGCGGCTCCAGCATCTCAAACGACTCACCCCAGCGCATGGACTCCACGCCCACCAGCCCGTCGTTTGGGCCGTCGAAGTGGCGGACGAAGCGCCATGTCAGAAAAAGCGGCATCGGCGCGGAGAAGGAGGATCGCATCCGGGATCCGACGCTGCGGTACCGCACACCCGGCACATCCGGCATCTCCTCGTTCAGCTCCTTGCAGCGGGAGGAGGTCAGATCCTGCACAGCGTCCATGAAATTGGGATTTGGATCCCCAAAACGATGCAGGGCCGCGTTGTAGCTTTTGGCGATGAACGCGCAGATGGACGGCGGGCACTTGCCAAGCAGCCAGTCGACAAAGGCGCAGCCGCGGTGCGGCGTGTTGATCGTCGTAAGGGAGGCCACAAGCGGAGCCAGCCCCAGCCGGGAAATCGCCCAGCGGCTGTCCAGCCCGCCCTTGGAATGCGCGATCAGGTTCACCTTTTCACAGCCCGTTTCGCGGACAATCTCCTCCACACGCGCTTTCAGCTCCTCCGCACAGGAGGCTACCGAGGCCGCCGACTGCTGGTTTCCGTACCAGACGCACGCGCCGTTGCGGATCAACTCCGCCGGGACGCGGCCCCAATAGTTGAAGAAGCGCTGATCCCGGAAAAAGACGCCGTGCACCAGCACCAGCGGATAGCGCGTCGCACACAGAGTATTCTCACGGCGCACCGCGTCAAGCTCCTTTTTCTCCGTTTCAAACAGGTATTCCTGCCGCACGGCGCGGCAGGTCTGCCAGAGCAGGAAGAGATTGAGCAGGGGAATCCACCAGCACAGGAGCAGCAGCACACGCCCCCGGATCCCGAGCTGCACGGAGGTGACAAGCATGCGGGCCACCCCGTTTACGCAGAGGATCAAGCCAATCAGAACAGCATACACAATGCCGATCAAAAGCTGCGGCAGGGAGATTCCGAGACGGCCCATGTTCAGCAGCCAGTACAGATACAGGCAGAAATTGACCGTGCAGGCCACGGTGTTGATCTCCGTGAGGATTTCACCCCCCAGCATCATGCCGAGCCGTGTGAAGCAGTCTTTTTGCCACAATGGCAAAACGTTGATTGCTATGAAGCACAGCCACAGGGCAAACGCCAGCCCCGCCCCCATGAGCGGGCCGAATCCCAAAAGCGCACCGCACACCGGAAGATTGGCAAGAACCACCGCCACAATCGTTCCGGTTATTTTTTCCGCCCGATTCATCCTGATTCCTCCTCTTTTCGCAGTCAGGCTGCCTTTTTCTTCCCGCGCAGGGGAAGCCCGCTTTCCAGACGGCGCAGCCGGACATAAAACATCACAATCAACAAAACCGCCGCGCCCGTCCAGGCAATGACCTCCGCGAGAAACACACCGTCCTGCCCGACAAAGGCCGGAAGAAACAGTACGCTTCCCACACGCATAAACATTTCGATAAAGCCGGATGCCATTGGCACAATGGTATCGCCCATGCCCTGAAGCGACGAGCGGTATACATGCAGCAGATACAGCACAAACAGCATAGAGCTCATGATGAACAGATAGCGGTATGCCACCGCCATCACCTGCTCCTGCTGCTGCGGATCGCCGGAGATAAACAGCATGAGGATGTACCGCCCCAGCAGGATCATCAAAGCGGAAATCACCAGCGCGGTGAGGACAGCCATCCGGCGGCCCGCACGGATTCCGGAGCGGATCCGGTCATACCGCTTCGCGCCGAGATTCTGGCCCGTGTACGTCGCCATGGAAAAGCCGAACGAGGTAGCGGCAATCTCCAGAAGGCCGTACAGCTTGTTGGTGGCCGTATACCCTGCCACAAAAAGGACGCCGAAACCGTTCACCACGGACTGCACCGCCATGCCGCCCACAGCAATGATGGTGTTTTGCAGGGCAAGCGGCGCGCCGAGACTGAACAGGCGGCGCATGAGAGGCGCGCCCAGACGCCACTGGGATTTCTCAATGCGCGGGATCGGCAGGCCGCGCATTGCCCACAGGCAGATCAGGCACGAGACGACCTGCGCGAGTACTGTCGCGCCCGCCGCCCCGGCGATCCCCCAGTGGAACACCAGCACAAACAGCAGATCCAGTCCGACATTCAGCACCGAGGCGATCACCATCGCGATCAGCGGGGTGCGGCTGTTGCCCATCGCCCGCAGGATGGACGCAAACGCATTGTAGCCCACGAGCGCCAGCGTACCGGAGAACATGACGTGCAGGTAATCGAGCGAGCCCGGCAGGATATCGGCGGGCGTATGGAGCAGCAGAAGCACCGGCTCCGCCAGCAGCAGCGCCGCCGCCGTCAGCACGGCCCCCACCGCGCCGGAGAGCAGGATCGTGCCGGTAATCGCACGGTTCAGGCCGTCCCAGTCCTCCGCGCCGAAGCGCTGGGAAATCTGGATGGAAAAGCCCTGCGTCAGGCCCTGCACCAGACCGATCACCAGCCAGTTGAGCCAGTCCGCCGCACCGAGGGACGCCAGCGCGTCCACCCCGACGAACTTGCCGACCACCATGGTATCGACCATCACATACATCTGCTGGAACATATTGCCCAGCATAAGCGGCAGGGCGAAGGACAGGATCAGCCTGGCCGGACGCCCCTGCGTCATATCGCGTACTTTTGCCATGAAATTGTGTTCCTCCCCCGCGCCGGACAGGTGGGCGCACACTCCGCCCGCGCTCCGGCGCACGATTGCAGTTGTATTCAGTTTATCATATCTCCCCGCCTCCCGCAAGCGCAGAGAGGCAAAAGGGAGCGTTGCAGAATGAAAACCTGCAGCGCTCCCATTTTCGTTTTTCG
>HHCFC01400__coassemble_1731_pt1 | contig 17141 bp, 14 predicted proteins | sample HHCFC01400__metabat2_high_PE_024 | metagenome-assembled genome bin HHCFC01400
ATGTAGCTTGGCAGTACTAATAGGCCGAGGGCTTGACCATCACTTCTTGGTCAGTCTGATTTTACAGCAACACCTCTTCGTTTCAAATCTTTGTCCAGTTTTGAGAGTGACACTTCCGCTCACAGGGAGCTGGAAAATGCAGTTTGAACATGACAGCGCAGGCAATCGCCTGCGCTGTTTTCTATTGCCTGGTCTGGAAAATACTGTGCCCGGCGTTTTCTCTTCCACCATACAAAGCTGCTGTTCAGTGTTTTCTCTTGCCCACAAAAAACAGCGCCTTTACCATTGCATTAACGGCGAGGCGCTGTTTTGTTTGCTGTTTACATTGGTGGAGCCGCAGAGAGATTGTCACACAGGCATGAGCGTCGTCCGGAAGAACCAACCACATAGATCCGGCATGCGGCTTCCTTCGCCTCTCCCCTCACAAAGGGGCATTTGATCGTCAGAGCAGGGCCGCATTCCATGTCATAACAGACTGCCATGCGCCCGCAGGAACAGCCGCTGGCCTGATACCATTGGCAGGGTTCGCTGTTGGTGCAGTGTTTGACGGCGGGAAAGTCCACATACTCCTGCGCAATTTTTCCGCCCTTATCATAGCCTCCGCTGCTGATCAGCAAATGCTCGGCAGAGAGTTCAAAGAAAATATGGCTCCAATGGCTGGCGGTGCCGTGATGCGGTGTTTTTAGAATGTAATACCCGGCATAGAGCTTGTCCGCGATGGCGTCAAAGGTTTCCGGCGCGGCGTCGCCCGTCATAAGAATGTCGTTCAGACTGGCTTCCTGTGTGCGGTGGTTGTGAAACACAACGCTTGCAGCATTCAATGCGTCCGCATAAGCCGTGCGCGTAACAGGGCGGTTCAGAATTTCGCGGATATCGGGCGCGGGCGGAAGGAGATTCAGTTCCGCGGCCAGCTCGTCAATGCGCACCAGCAGAGAGGTACATTCCGCAATCATTTGTCCGTCTAAAGGCGCACCGGACGCAGCCCGGCAGTAGGCCCGGCAGAATTCATTTTTCAGCGCCTGGAACGTGCGCGCACATTCCGGCAAAAACGGAGAGGACAGCTCAATGTTCAATTCCTCCACCGCGCCTGCAAACAGGTCGGAGAAAGGATAATTCTCGCGCGGCGGCCACAGTACGTCGTAGGTTACGCCGTCAAAGGAGAAGGTATCCCCCGCTCCCAATCCGCGCACGGTTTCCGGCCCGGAAGCGCGTGCCGTGCGCTCAAACAGGCGCAGGGAAGCGATGTTTGCGCGGGAATAGTCCGTCTGATCCCGCAGAAACACAAAGACAAACAGGGCAAATTCCAGCAGCAGCGCGCGGCCGTTGCGGTCACACGGGCTGGCAGGGAGATAAATCTGATTGAAATATTTCGGTTCCTTACCCAGCAGGTTCCAGAAGCCGGAGAGATGGTCCCTGTGGCAGTGTGAGAGCAGAAACGTGCGGGAGGATGCCTTGCGGTAACGCTCAAAAATCTCTTCGCTTACGCAGAGAGTCAGTTCACGGCCGTCCTCCTTGCGGCTGCGGTTCATGCTTCCGCAGTCCACCATCAAAATATTGTGGTGGGCTCCGCCGAGAACCACACACTCGCCGTATTCCACGTTGTAAAGCTCTACATACTCCATCAGGGAACGCCTCCTGTTGTGTCAGTCAATACGCCGGAAACCCTTCACAGGGCGGCCGGCTTCCCATTCTCCGGTGAAAAGGATTTTCCCGTCGCGGTATTCTGTGCCGTGACCGTGGCGTTTGCCGTCCTTCCATTCACCGGTATAGATCAGATTGCCATCCGGATCAAAGGCCGCCCCCAAACCGGTGGGAACGTTGTCCTTCCAGCGTCCCGCGAAGAGAGAGCCGTCGCGTGAGCTGAAGGCCACACCCGCGCCCTCGCGCGCATTTTGCTTCCAATGGCCCGCATAGCAGAGCTTTCCGCTTTTATAGTAGTATACGCCGAAACCATCCCGGCGATCGTTCTGATAGTCCCCTTCATAGGCAGTACACCCATTTTCCATCTGGGTGCGGCCCCGGCCGGTGCGTTTGCCGTCCTGTAAGCCGCCGAAATACAGATAGCTTTCCTCCGCGCTCACAACGATCTGCTTCACCGCCTTGAGAGACGGCAGCAGGATCGGCTCCTGCTCGGGCGGAAGGCCTTCCGGTTTTTTCTCCTTCAAAGCAGACTGCACGGTTCCCGCGCTGCCGCGCGCCGCTACCGTGTAGCGGGGGGGCTTGCCTTCTCCCTTGCGCGCGTTGGAAACCTCGTCCAGCAAAGCGCTGACCGCATTGGCGTTCACGCTGTCGTCAATCCGGATCCGTTCAACCGGACGCGGAGTTGTTTCGATGATCGGTTCCTCCTCAAAGAAACCAATCTCACGGTTAACGGCATAGTCGCTTTCCTTGGGCGCGGCAATCTCTTCTTTCGGCTTTTTCTTCACAGGAAGCACAGGGTGCACAGTGTTGTCAATGACCTCAAACCGATCCAGCGCATCGTCGTTCTGCGCTTCTGTGGGAACCTCCATCGACAAGGGGTGATCCTTTTCCTGCTCAAGGACGGCGGCACGGCGTGCGGCCTGCTCAGGCGGGCAGTAGCCCACACGGCCGTTGACCAACTCCGCGAGAACAGGCGGTTCTCCCGCTTCGGCATTTACCAGGCTGGACAAACCTCCCTGCGGCAATTCGCAGGCGGTGAGAAGCTCCGTCACATACGCATCGCTTTCCGCATCCCAGCGAACAAGCTCCAGTTTCTCATTCTGCGCTGGACGCAGGCAGACGGAGGTGCGGCCGGTAAAGCCGTTGTCAAAATAAGCGGTTTGCAGCCAATGGTAATCATGATCCAAACGGATTTTGGACACGACATCGCCCTCAAAGCTGCGCGTCACAATGCTCCAGCCGTATTCCTCGGGTTCGGCTTCCTCCAGCATCAGGGAACCGCAGCGCTTTTCCCAGCGCAGATCGCGCTTTGTCAGGCGGTAAACATAGGAGATTTCTTTCCCGTTTTCCACAGCGCGTTCCCGCCCGCTCTGGCGGCGTTTGCCGCCGTACCATTCCCGCAGCAGGCGGCAGAAAACCGCTTTGTTCTGCGGTGCGCCGTCATAGTCGGTCAGCAGTACGGCGCAAATCCTGTTGTCTTGCATTTCCTTCCCAATCTCCCTTTAATCTCCCTAATGGCGCCGTCTTACGCGACTTGCCCGCCGCAGGCGCAAACCTTTTCTTATTATTATAACATACCCTCGTTTTTCTTTCAAGGATGCAGAGGGTCAGCTGAGGCTGAAAAGCTGTTCCATTGCAGCAAAAACTCTTTGCAAATTCCGACAACGGTTGCTAAAATAAAAAGGGGGTGCGGAGGCTTGAAAAGCATTGTTCATTATCACACAGAAGAATATGGCACGATAAAAATGAAGCTGGCGGAGCTGTTAAAGGACCGCGGCATTACGCGCAACCGTCTGCGCACTCTTACCGGTGTGAAGTATGATGTAATCGATCGCTATTATAAAGGAGAAGGAGTAGAGCGAGTGGATCTGGATGTTTTAGCAAAGCTCTGCTATGTGTTGGATTGTGAGATCAGCGATCTTCTGGAATATGAACAGCCCGCAAAATAAAAAATCTTGAAAAAGAAAACGGCGTCCCCTGTGATTTCGATTACAGAGACGCCGTTTTTGGTGTCTTGCGCCGCTGCCACGGAGAAAACCGGAAGCTTAACGGGGTTCGACGATGAGACGCATAGCGGTGCGCTCTTCGCCGTCAATTTCGACGCTGACAAAAGCAGGCACGCAGATGAGATCAATTCCGGAAGGAGCCAGATAGCCGCGCGCAATGGCAACAGCCTTGATGGCCTGATTGGCGGCTCCCGCCCCCACAGCCTGCAATTCGGCGGATCCGGATTCCCGAATGACTCCTGCGATGGCGCCCGCCACGGAATTGGGCGCTGATTTTGACGATACCTTGAGAATTTCCATAAAGCCGCCTCCAGATCAGAGATGTTTCGATATAAATATACGGCATTATGCGAAAAAAAGCAAGTTTTCCTGTCAAAATTTGCGATATTTTGCCTATTTTATAATAAATCGTTCTACAGATAACGATCTTCCGGTTTTGTCGTCAATGGTGAAAAGGGCGCAGTCCATCTCACAGGGATCGCTGGCCAAGTCAAAGCGCACAGGCATATGACGGTGCATTTTCTCGATGGTCAGCTCCGGTTTGACGCCGAGCACAGAGTGGATCGGCCCTGTCATGCCGAGATCGGAAAGGTAGCCTGTGCCGTTCGGCAGGATCTGTTCATCGGCGGTCTGCACATGCGTGTGTGTGCCAAAAACAGCGGACACCCGGCCATCCAGATAATAGGCAAGGCTTTTCTTTTCCCCTGTGGCCTCGGCGTGAAAATCGACAAGCGTGATTTTCGGCAATCCGGCGGCGAGAATACGGTCGGCGGCATCGAAAGGATTGTCAAGCGGCTCCATGTACACCACACCCATCAGGTTGATGACGCCCACCTGGATGCGGCCCATGTCGTACACCAGCCAGCCGCGCCCGGGCGCGCCGCCCTCGGGGAAGTTCGCCGGACGCAGGATCGTTTCGCAGGAATCAAAGACGGTGTACATTTCCCGGCGGCGGAACGCATGGTTTCCGGTGGTGATTACGTCCACGCCGCTCTGAAAGAGATATTCGGCGCTGGCGGGGGTGATGCCGTTGCCGTCCGCGGAGTTTTCACCGTTGCAGATGACGAGGTCAACACCCTTGAGCTTTTTCAGGGTGGGAAGATGGGCGCGCAGGAAACGGCAGCCGACGCTGCCGACCACGTCGCCGATGGCAAGAATATTCATGGGTACCTCCGAATAAACGAAAGCCGCCGCAAATGCGGCGGCCTTTTGGACTTTTTATTTGGCGTATTCAATCGCGCGGCTCTCGCGGATGATATTCACCTTAATCTGGCCGGGATATTCGAGATCGCTTTCGATCTTGGTGCAGATCTGGCGGGCCAGCAGCACCATGCGATCGTCGGTGATGATCTCGGGCTTGACCATAATGCGGATCTCGCGGCCCGCCTGAATGGCGAAGCAGCGGTCAACACCCTCGAAGGAGGAGGCAACTTCCTCCAGCTTTTCCAGACGCTTGACATAGTTTTCCAGATTCTCACGGCGCGCGCCGGGGCGTGCGGCGGAGATCGCGTCGGCGGCCTGCACAAGACAGGCGATGACGGTTTTGGCTTCCACGTCGCCGTGGTGTGCCTGGATGGCGTGCACAACCGTCTCGCTTTCCTTATACTTGCGGGCCACATCCACGCCGATATCGACATGGGAGCCTTCAATCTCGTGGTCAAGTGCCTTGCCGATGTCATGCAGCAGACCGGCGCGGCGTGCGATGGTGGGGTCGAGGCCCAGCTCGGAGGCCATAATGCCTGCGAGGAAGGAAACCTCCAGCGAATGGTTGAGCACATTCTGTCCGTAGCTGGTGCGGTAACGCAGACGCCCCAGCAGCTTGACGAGTTCGGGATGCACTCCGTTGACGCCCGCCTCGATGACGGCGCGTTCGCCCTCCTGCTTGATGGTGGCCTCAACCTCGCGGCGGGCCTTCTCGATGGTTTCCTCAATGCGGGCGGGATGGATGCGTCCGTCGGAGATCAGGCGCTCAAGCGCGATGCGCGCAATTTCCCGGCGCACCGGCTCAAAGCAGGAAAGGGTGATGGCCTCGGGTGTGTCGTCGATAATGAGATCAACGCCCGTCATCGTCTCGATGGCGCGGATGTTGCGGCCCTCGCGTCCGATGATGCGGCCCTTCATTTCGTCGTTGGGCAGCGGCACGACGGAGATCGTGGCTTCCGCCACATGATCAGCGGCGCAGCGCTGAATTGCCATGGATATAATCTCGCGGGCGGATTTCTCCGCCTCGTCGCGTGTTTGCTGTTCAAACTCCATGAGCTTGACGGCCTTGTCGTGGGTCAGCTCATCTTCCAGATTTTTCAGCAGGTAATCCTTGGCCTGCTCCATGGTAAAGCCGGAGATACGCTCCAGCATTTCGAACTGGCTCTTTTTCACGGCCTCGGCTTCCTCCAGGCGTTCCTCGGCCTGCCGGATCTTGCCGTTCAGAATTTCATCCTTGCTTTCCAGACTCTCGATCTTCTTATCGAGCGTTTCTTCCTTCTGTTGGATTCTGCGTTCCTGGCGCTGGACCTCCTTGCGGCGGTCGCTGAGTTCTTTTTCGCTTTCATTGCGCAGGCGGTGAATTTCGTCTTTCCCCTCGAGGACGGCTTCCTTCTTTTTCGCCTCCGCTGTCTTGATGGCTTCGCTCACAATACGCTTGGCCTCCTGCTCTGCGGAGCCCATGGCCAGCTCAGCCTGCTTTTTCCGGTGTGCAATTCCGATAAAGAAACAGACCACGCCAGCGGCCACAGCGCAGACGACCGCAATGATCACGGCTGCTACGATAGGTATCAAGTTGTTTGGACACCTCCTTGTCCTTCAAGGCAATGCCGCCCGCTCGGAGGCGTCAATCCGCGCGTCCGGCTTTGGGCGCACGAACGCCTGCCAGCCGGGGTGAAAGAAATGTGATTATATCAAAAAATCTCCTGCGCCCATAAGGCGCGCGGAATTGTACGGAATCACCTTAAAAAATTCATTTTTTTCAAGATTCATGGAAACAATAAACAGAGTCCGGGTGCGTCACGCCCGGCAATCCGCAGAACGGCGGATAACGCCATTCTGCTTCTTATTGTAGCCTTTTTTCCTGTGCCATGTCAAGAATTTTGGCTTCATTCCATGCAAAACTGTACAGATAAATAAAAGCCGTTTCGGAAAAAGGCAAAAAAACGGACGGAAAACGGGGACATGCTTTCTTTTTCCGCATGAGGACGGGGAAAACAGGCTTTTGTGCACTTTTTCAGGCTGGGACGGGTTTTATTCGGAAAGGCTGCCTTCACACAGCATTTCGGGAAACCCCCACTGCCGAAGAACCTCATATACGCCGACGGCGACGCTGTTGGACAGGTTCAGGCAGCGGGCGCGGTTGTCGGGGATCATGGGAATGCGTACGCACGATTCGTAATGGGCGCACAGCAGATCCTCCGGCAGCCCGGCCGTCTCCTTGCCGAACACCAGATAGCAGTTGTCCGGGTAAACAGGATCGGTGTGCGTGTGTCCTGCTTTTGAAGAGAAATAGAAAAAATTTCCCTGGTTGCGGGAAAAGAAATCGGAAAGACTGTCATAGAGGGTGATGTCGAGCAGGCGCCAATAGTCGAGACCGGCGCGCTTGAGCTTTCGGTCGTCGATGGAAAAGCCCATCGGCCCCACCAGATGCAGATGTGCGCCGGTGGCCGCGCAGGTGCGTACGACGTTGCCGGTGTTCTGGGGAATCTCCGGCTCGACAAGGACGATATGCAAAGAGGGCATGAAACGATCTCCCTTTTCATTCAGATTTCTTTTTATCCTAGCACACCGGCAGAAAAAGCGCAACGGCCCGAAAAACGGGATTGTCAAAAACTGAGAGCCATAAAACACGGGAACGGAGGGAAGGATAATGCAGGGACTACGTTCCGCAAAACAAATTTATCAAGCTTGGAGGTTGGTGCAAATGTATCGTGAAACCATGGGTTTGGTCAAGGGAATCGGTATCGGCATGGCCGCGGCGGCTGCTGTGACGGCGATCGGCGCGAAAATGATGAAGGATAACAAGCATCTGCGCCGCAGTGTGCAGCGTGCCATGAACGCTGTCGGACAGGCTGCCGGCGATATGATGGGCAATGTCAGCTCCATGATGCACTGAAGCGTTTCCCAGCCATCCTGAAAGAAGCCCGAACGCAAAACATCCCGGACGCACAGGCGTTCGGGATGTTTTGCGTTCATAAAGAAGTGAGCTGTCTGCTGCAACAGAACGGCTCATGGATTGTGTGAAGTGAAAGCTTCACAGATTCATTAAGTTTTATGTATGCTGTGGCAACCGTCCGGGTTTCCACACTTTTATTATAAGCTGGATTCTCCACATTGTCAACAGAAGGAAAAAGAAAGCCTGCACAAACCCTCTCCGTCATCTGGACAAAGCCGCAGAAAGGTGCTATGCTGTGGGAAAGCGGGCTTGTGCCCGCCTGATTTTTTGCCAAAAACGGGAGGGGCATGGATCCATGGCATCGGAAAGAAGCCGGATAAACGGCATCACAGAGGGCGTGATCTGGAAGCAGCTTCTGATCTTTTTCTTCCCCATTATGCTGGGGACATTTTTTCAGCAGCTGTACAACACCGTGGACGCCGTTATCGTGGGACAGTATGTGGGCAAGGAGGCTCTGGCGGCCGTGGGCGGCTCCACGGGAACGCTGATCAATCTGCTGGTCGGCTTTTTCGTCGGCCTGTCCTCGGGTGCGACGGTTATCATTTCGCAGTATTACGGAGCGTACCGCCCGGCGGAGACCAGCCTTGCGGTGCACACCGCGACGGCGCTGGGCATTGCGGGCGGCGTGGTGTTCATGGTCGTGGGGCTGATCGTGTCGCCGCTGGCGCTCACGATTATGAGCACGCCCGCGGATATTTTCGATCATGCGCTTTCCTACATCCGCATTTATTTCCTGGGAATGGTGTTCAACCTCGTGTATAACATGGGCGCGGGTATTCTGCGCGCCGTGGGCGATTCCAAGCGTCCGCTGTATTTCCTGATTTTCAGCACACTCCTGAATGTGGTGCTGGATCTGCTGTTTGTTGTGGCGCTGAACCTCGGCGTCAACGGCGCGGCGATCGCGACGATTCTCTGCCAGGCGGTGAGCGCCGTGCTGGTGATGTATATCCTCATGCGCTCGGATGACGTGTACCGCGTGCGTCTGCGGGATATCCGCTTTTCGCTGCCGATCCTGCGCGACATTGTGCGCATCGGCCTGCCGGCGGGCCTGCAAAGCGTCATTTATAATGTCTCCAATATCATTGTGCAGGCCACGATCAACAGCTTCGACACGAATGTGATTGCCGCCTGGACGGCAAACGGCAAGATCGACGGTATCTTCTGGATGATCATGGGCGCGTTCGGCACGGCGACCACCACCTTCTCCGGGCAGAATTTCGGTGCGCAGAAATACGACCGGATCCGGCGCTGTGTGCGTGTGTGCGGGCTGATGGCCTTTGGGGCGGCGGCGCTGATCAGCACGGTGGTGCTGGTTTTTGGCCCGCTGATTTTCCGGATCTTCACCTCCGACGAGGGCGTGATCGAGAGCGGCATGCAGATCATCCACGCGTTGGCCCCGTTCTATTTTACTTATGTCTGCGTGGAAGTCATCTCCGGCACGGTGCGCGGCGCGGGCGATTCCTTCTGGCCGATGATCATCACCTGCTTCGGCGTGTGCGTGGGAAGAATCCTGTGGATCCTCTTTGTCGTGCCGCAGTACCACACGATCGAGATGCTCGTCTGGGGTTATCCGATCTCCTGGGCGCTGACGAGCGTGCTTTTCATCATTTATTATTTGCAGGGAGGCTGGCTGCGCCGCAGCATCCGCAAGGCAGGCTTTGCACCGGAGCCGCCCAGACAGAAAAAAGGGGTGCGTGAATAAAATTCACGCACCCGTAAAGCTTTGCTCCATGCGGAAATCCTCCGCGAGTTCCGGCAGGTTATCTGCAAAGACGAGGCCGTCCGCCAGTCGCTTGGCAAACTCTTCCGCCTTTTCAAAATTCCCCGGCCCAGCCGGAAATAGAGACGCAAACACGCTTCGTGTGACCGTTTCCCGGATTTCCACGCCAACGCTTCCCGCGTCGTCCTGTGCCACCAGGTATTCCAGCCTTACGCCATTCCAGCTCGCCTGTCCTACCGTCCTCGTCATACATCCTGCACCTCATCTCCCAAAAATTTACGTGTTCACCTTTTGTTCACAATCACGATTTCTATCTTACACACAGGCCGGGAGCGGGTCAATAGGTAAAAAGACGGTTCCAATAGGTGAATATTTTTCACATTCTGTGACGGCGAAAAAAAGAGAGGACAGATTGACTCAGGCAAAACAGATTTCCCCTGTTTTGTGGTTGCGCTCGCAAGGAAAATTTTCAACATTTAAACAGTCTTTAAACAATGCCGAAAATCCACAAAATAAGTCCATATACAATACTGGCAGACACGCCCGCGGTGATCACCGGGCCCGCGATGGTGAACAGCTTTGCGCAGGTGCCGGTGATGATCTTTTCGGTCTTGAATTCGATGGCGGGGGACACGACAGCGTTGGCAAAACCGGTGATCGGCACCAGCGTGCCCGCTCCGCAGTGGCGCGCGATGTTATCGTATACGCCAAGGGCGGTGAGCGCGGCGGAAAGGCCGATCAGCGTCACGGAGACAAAGCCGCGCGCCTGTGTTTCGGGCAGTCCCAGCGCGGAAAACACCAGAAACAGGGCTTGTCCCAGACAGCAGATGGCCCCGCCGGAAACATAGGCGAGGAGTACGTTTTTCACCACAGGCGATCCAGGCGCTGCCCGCTCCGCCATTTTTTGATATTCCTGTTCTGTGAGCTTTTGCGGCATAAAAATTCCTCCTTTTGCGCCTTCTTGCTCGAGGCTTAGCACTCCGCTTTTTGCTTTGCGGTAAAGGTCCGAAAAAAATCGCTTCGCTCTTTTTTCTGCCTTCTTTGCGGCTTCGCGCGATTGATGGGGCTCTGGGTCTCGCCTGCCGGCTCGGTCGGCGCTAATTCGTGCGCCACTGGCGCACCGCGCCCCCATACCCCGCGTCTCCGCTCCCGCTCCGGTCGGCGCCTTATTTGTGTGCCACCGGCACACGGCGCCCTTTTGAAAAAGGCTTGACCGAAAACTTCACGTTTGGTTAGATTGCCCTGTGTGGGACACAATATGCGCATGGCGGACGGATTGCTTCCGGGCCATGCGCTTTTTGTCGTTTTTATCAGTTTCTCCTGTAAAAATATGCAAAAATGCTTGTAAAAAAACAGTTGTCATTTTTTCGGTTTTCCAGTAAACTAATAAGGATATAGACTGACAAAAGAAAGGCGAGGCGAGGGATATTTATGAAGAGAAATGATATTCACAAGGTCCTGATCATCGGCTCCGGTCCCATCATCATCGGCCAGGCCTGCGAGTTTGACTACTCCGGCACGCAGGCATGCAAGGCCCTGCGGCAGCTCGGATATCAGATTGTGCTCGTCAACTCGAATCCGGCCACCATCATGACCGACCCCGAGACGGCGGACATCACCTACATCGAGCCCCTGAATGTGGAGCGTCTGGAGCAGATCATCGCAAAGGAGCGTCCCGACGCTTTGCTGCCGAACCTCGGCGGACAGTCCGGCCTGAACCTGTGCTCGGAGCTGAACAAGGCCGGCATCCTCGAGAAATACAATGTGAAGGTGATCGGCGTCAATGTCGATGCCATCGAGCGCGGCGAGGACCGCATCGAGTTCAAGAACACCATGAACGAGCTGGGGATCGAGATGGCCCGCAGCGAAGTGGCCTATTCCGTCGACGACGCCCTCGCCATCGCGGAAAAGCTGGGATATCCCGTGGTGCTGCGTCCCGCCTACACGATGGGCGGCGCAGGCGGCGGCCTTGTCTATAATGTGGACGAGCTGCGCACCGTCTGCGCGCGCGGTTTGCAGGCCAGCCTCGTCGGCCAGGTTCTGGTCGAGGAATCCATCCTCGGCTGGGAGGAGCTTGAGCTCGAGGTCGTGCGCGACGCGAAGAACAACATGATCACCGTCTGCTTCATCGAGAATATCGATCCCCTCGGTGTGCACACCGGCGATTCCTTCTGCTCCGCCCCGATGCTCACCATCAGCGAGGACGTGCAGAAGGAGCTGCAGCGGCAGGCGTATAAGATCGTGGAGAAGGTCGGCGTGATCGGCGGCACCAACGTGCAGTTTGCCCACGATCCCAAGAGCGGCCGCATCATCGTTATCGAGATCAACCCCCGCACCTCCCGTTCCTCCGCTCTCGCCTCCAAGGCTACCGGCTTCCCGATCGCCCTGGTTTCCGCGATGCTTGCCAGCGGGCTGACGCTCGACGAGATCCCCTGCGGCAAGCACGGCACGCTGGATAAGTACGTTCCGGGCGGCGACTACGTTGTGATTAAGTTCGCGCGCTGGGCCTTTGAGAAGTTCAAGGGAGCCGAGGACAAGCTGGGCACGCAGATGCGCGCCGTCGGCGAGGTCATGAGCATCGGCAAGACCTATAAGGAAGCCTTCCAGAAGGCGATCCGCAGTCTGGAGAATGGCCGTTACGGTCTGGGCTGGGCGAAGGATTTCCACGACAAGACAAAGGACGAGCTGCTCACCCTGCTCGCGAACCCGACGAGCGAGCGCCAGTTCATCATGTATGAGGCCCTGCGCAAGGGCGCGACGGTTGAGGAGCTGTGGAACCTCACGAAGATCAAGCATTACTTCATCGAGCAGATGAAGGAGCTGGTCGAGGAGGAGGAAGCGCTGCTTCAGCACAAGGGCCAGGTGCCGGACGAGACGGCCCTGCGCACCGCGAAGCTCGACGGCTTCTCCGACAAGTACCTCAGCCAGATCCTGGCCGTGCCGGAGACGGAGATCCGCTCTGCCCGCGCGAAGTACGGCATTAACGAGGCTTGGGAGGGTGTGCACGTCAGCAGCACGAAGGACGCGGCCTACTATTATTCCAGCTATCATATTCAGAACGACGCTCCCACCGATCACGACCGCCCGAAGATCATGATCCTCGGCGGCGGCCCGAACCGCATCGGCCAGGGCATCGAGTTTGACTATTGCTGTGTGCACGCGGCGATCGCGCTCAAGGAGCTGGGCTTCGAGACAATCATCGTCAACTGCAACCCGGAGACGGTGTCCACCGACTATGATACCTCGGACAAGCTGTACTTTGAGCCGCTCACTCTTGAGGACGTGCTGAGCATCCACGAGAAGGAGAAGCCCGTGGGCGTGATTGCGCAGTTCGGCGGCCAGACCCCGCTGAACCTTGCCGCCGACCTCAAGAAGGCAGGCGTGAACATCCTCGGCACCACGCCGGAGACGATCGACATGGCGGAGGACCGCGATCTGTTCCGCGCCATGATGGACAAGCTCGGCATCCCGATGCCGGAGTCCGGTATGGCCACAACGGCCGAGGAAGCCATCGCGATCGCGAACCGCATCGGCTATCCCGTCATGGTGCGCCCGTCCTACGTCCTCGGCGGACGCGGGATGGAAGTTGTCTATGACGATGAGGCCATGGCCTTCTATATGAACGCGGCTGTCGGCGTGACGCCGGACCGCCCGATCCTCATTGACCGCTTCCTGCACCACGCGACGGAGTGCGAGGCTGATGCCATCAGCGACGGCGAGAATGTGTTCGTTCCCGCCGTGATGGAGCACATCGAGCTTGCGGGCGTTCATTCCGGCGACTCGGCATGCATCCTGCCCTCGCGCGCCCTGACCGACGAGCAGGTTGCCACGATCAAGGATTACACCAAGCGGATTGCCAAGGAAATGCACGTGGTCGGCCTGATGAACATGCAGTACGCCATTGAGGATGGCCGCGTGTTCGTGCTCGAGGCCAACCCGCGCGCGTCCCGTACCGTGCCGCTCGTGTCCAAGGTGTGCAACATCAAGATGGTGCGCCTTGCCACCGATATCATGACCTCCCAGCTGACGGGCCGTCCGTCCCCGGTGCCGGGTCTCAAGGAGAAGAAGATCCCGCATTACGGTGTGAAGGAAGCCGTGTTCCCGTTCAACATGTTCCAGGAGGTGGACCCCGTCCTCGGGCCGGAGATGCGCTCCACCGGCGAGGTGCTTGGCCTTGCCGCCACCGTGGGCGAAGCCTTCTTCAAGGCCGAGGAAGCCACGCAGACAAAGCTGCCGCTCTCCGGCACGGTGCTCATCAGCGTCAACGACCGCGACAAGGCGGAGCTTGCCGAAGTGGCGCGCGGGTTCCTGTCCTGCGGCTTCCGGCTGATCGCGACTGCCGGCACGCATGACGCGCTGAGCGCGGCGGGCATTGAGTCCGAGCGTGTGGCGAAGATCAACGAGGGCCGTCCGAACGTGCTCGACCGCATCACCAACGGCGAGGTCACGCTGATCGTCAACACGCCGCTGGGCAAGAAGGGCGCGACCGACGACAGCTATATCCGCAAGGCCGCTATCAAGGGCCGTGTGCCGTATGTCACCACCATGGCCGCCGCGAAGGCGACTGTCGAGGGCATCAAGGCCGCGAAGGATCCCGAGACGCGCGGCGTGAAGTCTTTGCAGGAGTTCCACGCAGCCATCACGGACGCCGAATAACATTTCATCTTGTATCGTTCGCCCCGGATCGCTTTCCCGCGCTTCGGGGCTTTTTTTGCCTCCAGGTGCCGTAAGATAGGGGAATTCGGATAAATTTAAGAATAATTCTTATTTTTATGTGAAAACCTCTTGATTATTGGAAATAAATCGGGTACAATAAGGATACACTAACCAACGGAGCGAAATAAACCTGCAACAGTCACCAAAATAAGGAGGAAATGAAAATGGAACTCAAGGGAAGCAGAACCGAAGCCAATCTGCTCGCGGCGTTTGCGGGCGAGTCTCAGGCGAGAAATAAGTACACCTACTATGCCTCCAAGGCGAAGAAGGATGGCTACGAGCAGATCGCGGCTATCTTCGAGGAAACGGCGAACAATGAGAAGGAGCACGCGAAGCTGTGGTTCAAGCTTCTGCATGACGGCGGCATCCCGGCCACCACGGAGAACCTGAAGGACGCGGCCGCCGGCGAGAACTACGAGTGGACCGAGATGTACAAGGAGTTCGCGGATGTGGCCGAGGAAGAGGGCTTCACGGAGATCGCCGCGACGATGCGCCTTGTCGCCGGGATTGAGAAGTCCCACGAGGAGCGCTACCGCAAGCTCCTCCAGAACCTGGAGCAGGATATCGTGTTCAAGGCCGGCGAGGAGACCGTGTGGGTCTGCCGCAACTGCGGATACATCCACATCGGCAAGAGCGCCCCGACTGTCTGCCCGGCGTGCAAGCACCCGCAGGCCTACTTTGAGCGCAGAGCGGAAAACTATTAAGGTATAACAGGACGCTTCCCGGAGGATTGTGTACCGGGAAGCGTCTTTTTTCTTTTAATTTTGTATACCTGTGTGCTATACTGAAAAAGATAAAAGCAAAGCAAACGGGGGAACACACATGCAACAGGAACAAATACACACAACGGCTTCTCAGTGGCAGGTGCTTCTGGAAAAGCACCGCGCCGGGGAAAAGAAGTGGAACCGTCTTTCGCTGATCTTCGGCCTGACCAAGCTTGCGCTGCTCATCACCGTGTTTCTCACCGTCTATTTTATCTGGCTGAGAGGCAATCCCACGCTGGGGATCACGCTCACAGCCATACAGGCGGTGATTTTTGTGGCGGCGGGCATCGTGCAAGCGAAGCTCAATGCCCGCATGCGCTTTGAGAGCGGCATGGCCGAATTGGTGCAGAAGCATCTGGATCGTCTCGAGGGCCGCTGGGGAGACTTCAAGGATACGGGCGAGGAGCTGGCCGGACCGGAGCATGAATATGCCCGCGATCTCGATATCGTGGGAAAGCGCTCACTCTTTCAGCTTCTGAACAGCACCGGCACCTCCTTCGGGCGCGCGCGGTTCGCGGAGGATCTGCTCTGCCCGCGCTACAGCGGGAAGGAGATCCGCGAGCGCCAGCGGGCTGTGGCGGAGCTGGCGGGAAAGCCGGAATTCTGCTGCCGGATGGAGCTTTTGCTGGGTCGCGTCGGCGTGGAGGAGAGCCTGCCACAGGCGGCGGAGCGTCTCGCGGACGGCAAGCGCCGCCTGCAAAGCGGAGCGGTGCGCGCCCTGTTCTGGGTGCTGCGCGTGCTCACGTGCGGTTCCGGCCTGCTGACGCTGCTGCTGCCCGAGTCGATGGCCGTTGTGCCCGGAGTGATGTTCAGCGTGCTGTTCCTTGCCCAGCTTGCGATCTGGGGGCTGAGCTCGCCGCAGATCCGTCCGTTCCTTGCCGCGATGGCTGCCGCCTCCCATCGGCTGAGCGTGTGCGGAGAGCCGGTGGACACGTTTGCGCAGGAGCCGTTTGAGAGCGAAAAGCTGCGGGAGCTGGCTGCGGTGCTCGGCGGGGCGCGCGAGCCCCTGCGCCGCCTTGCCGGGCTTTCGCGGCGGATCGGTTTGGGCAACAGCTCCATTCTTGCGTTCATTTTAAATGGCCTGTTCCTGTGGGATCTCTGGAATGCCGCTTCGCTCGACAGCTGGAAGCAGAAGTGGGGAGAAAAATCCACGGATTGGTTCTCTGCGCTGGGCGAGACGGAAAGCTTGCTGAGCCTTGCGAACCTGCCGCGCTGCTGTGCCGGGTCGTGCGTGCCGGAGCCGGCGGAGGGCACGGGCGTGTTCACCGCGCGGGCGCTGGGGCATCCGCTCCTGCCGAACGACTCCCGCGTCTGCAACGATTTCACGCTTGGCAGGGGGATTCACATTGTGTCCGGCTCGAATATGGCGGGCAAGACAACGTTTCTGCGCACGGTGGGAATCAATATGGTGCTGGCCTGCGCGGGCGGCTTTGCCTGCGCGGAATCGCTGACATTTTCGCCCATGCGCATCATGACGTCCATGCGTTTGTCCGATGACCTGTCCGGGCGGATCTCCACGTTTTACGCGGAGCTTCAGCGCATCAAGACGATTCTCGACGCGGCGGCACAGGATAAAAGCGTGCTGTTCCTCATCGACGAGATTTTCCGTGGTACAAACTCCGTTGACCGTTTGGTGGGCGCGGAAGCTGTCCTGCGCCGTCTGGAGGAGCTGGGTGTGTCCGGCATGATCACGACGCACGATCTGGAAATCTGCCGTCTCGCGGATGAGCGGCCACGTGTGGTAAACTGCTGCTTCTGCGAAACGTACCGCGACGGCGAAATTTTCTTCGACTACAAACGCCGCGAAGGCCCCTCCCAGACCACCAACGGCCAGTTCCTGCTGCGCAAGGTGGGGATTCTCGCAAACTGACTGCGTCAGTTCGCGGACTGAAGCATAATTTTGCAGGCTCCGCCCGAAAAATTACGCTTCAGCAGCCCGGAGTTTCGCCGCAAGCCCCTGTAGAGCCGTACTCCAACGCACGGAAAACGCGCAAAGCACCTACGGTGCTTCGCGGTCTGAACTTCAATTTTGCGGTTCTTGCGAACCGGAAAATCAAAGTTCAGCAGCTAGGTGCTATCGGCAATCCTTTGTAGAGCCGTAACCCCAACGCACGGAATCTCCCCAAATTATTCCC